>BNJU01002391.1_pt1 | contig 196920 bp, 243 predicted proteins | sample 8539281 | NCBI WGS metagenome assembly BNJU01 (sample SAMD00202456, study PRJDB9452) | human saliva metagenome | isolation source: human saliva | place: Japan | reverse complement strand
TGGAAGTTACGACAGCATGTCTCGGCCAGCGAGCGTCGCAGACGCTGGCAGCTTCAGACTCTGCACGCGGGACGGCCAAGGGGCCCATCAGTCGCTCGATCATATGAAGCACACGTCCTTGCGCTGGGCGCATGACCCGGATGAGCGCGGTCGGCGGTGGGATAGGATTTGCGACCCGATCCCGCCGCCGACTTGCTCTGTGAGGAGCGCCAATGACCGCCGATGGACGTCGGGACCACGCGCAGAACGACCTGCTGCGGGCGGTGGATCGGCGTCAGGTCCTCCTTCTCGTCATCGCCTGCGTGATCGGCATGGTCGTGCGCCGCCTCCTGGCCTCGCGCATGACGCCGACGTCCACGGCCTCGGCGACCCTCACCGGCCTGGGTGGCCTGTGGGAGGCCTCCCTGATCGCCAGCCGGAATCTTCTCGACCTCCGGACGCGCCCCGCCATGATCGGCGTGGCCGCGCTCGTGGCCCTCACGTCGTCGATACGTCAGTCGCTGGTCGTCGCACCACGCATCCGCGCGCGGCCTCGAACCCCATCGCCGAGGTCGCCAAGCGCGACGAACTCGACTCCCCTCGACTCAAGTCGAGCGCCCACGGAACATGCGCGCCGGCACGCGCTGACGACGCCATGGAAACCGTCATCACGCCAAGACCGTCGCCGCGTTCGCGAACTCCGGCGGCGGCACTCCTCCTCATCGGCGTCCGAGCGGCGAGCGAGCGCCTCATCGGCCTCGGCTGACCACGCGACCCGCACGCGGACCCCGACCGTTTCGAGCTCTGGATCCGCGACCTGTGGGGCCAGCGCCTGGGGACCAACGCGGCTGGTGCACTGCCTCCTCGACCGCCGAGGCCTCGACGGCCCGCAGGAGGACTGCAGGCAGGACGCGCGCGTGACCGAGTCTGCCCGCTCCGGGCGCCGGTGTACCTGCACGCGGCCCGAAGGCAAAGAGGCCGAGCCAGGCTGTAATGGGTGCGCGCACGGCAACTCGACGCGGCGCCCGGCGGCGAGCGATGCCGTGCGGTACGTGCCGATGCGCTGGCCGGAGCGTGTGCGCAGCGTCCGCTGCTCACCCGCATCCGCCTGTTCCTCACCGACGTTGCGCCGGCACCCGCAGACACTCCGGCCCGCCTGCCGCAGCATCGTCGAGCGCGTGCCTCAGCGGAGCGCGCGAAGCGCGGTGCTTCCTGGCGCTGACAGGGGCGCCTCGAGAGTAGGCGCGGTTTCATAGGTGCCGGACGGGGCGCCGTGCGTCTGGGGTCGCCACAGGGGGCAGAAGCGCCGCGAGTCTTCTTTGTTGTTGGCGGTGTTACACCACTTAGCGGGTGTTACACCAGCTCGGAGGCGGTGTAATGCTCCTAACTGGTGTACGCTCTAGTGGTGCAGTGCTGCACGGCCTGGGCCTGCCGGACGCTTGTGGAGCCTTTATGGAGCCACTTCACCGCGACGGCTTACAGGCCAGTGGCATTGCGGCTAGTTAGTGCAGCGTTGCACCGATAGCAGGCAGTGCAATGCTTTCCTATCTGAGTGTATTGCTGCTGATTCTAGTGCATTGCTGTCGACCGAGGCCTGCTGGATGCCGACACTATGCAGTGTCAGCGAGGAGGCCGCGCGCAAGCTTGTTGCCGATGAGGTGCACCCGATCCGTGCAGGCATTACACCTTCTGGATCGGGTGTAGCGCGACGGATCGGGTGTAGTGCGACGGATCGGTGCGGTGCCACGTAACAAGTGCAGTGAGTAACGAGTCCAGAGCTCACCGCACCCGTGTCGCGCGAGCCGGAGCTACGTGTGTCAACGGCGCAGCAGGGCTTCGCCGAGGACACAAACAGGGAGGGGCCCAGCCTTTCGGCTCGGACCCTCCGCATGCGTCGTATCAGCGCAGCGGCCCTACTGCTCACTCGCCGCCCCTGCGGCGGATGCGCTTGCGGGCGCGGGGCGCGCGCTCGAGCAGAACCGGCAGCACCAGCGGAACCGCGCGCGCCACCATCAGCCGAACCGGAACGCGGCGAGTGCTCGCCGCGGCCACGGCCACGCGTACCGCGGTCGGAACGGCCGCCCTTGCCGGCGTTCAGCGTGCGATCGCCGTCCTGGGAGCCGCGACGCGACCCGCGCGAACGCGACGCGTCGGAGGAAGAAGTCGAAGAGCCACGCGACGAACGACCACGCGCCACCACGCGAGCCACCACGCGAACGCCGAACGCAGCCGCCCCGGCCTCGTCCTCGGAGCGGGGAGCGGAGCCACCCAGGTCCTCGAGGACCCGGCGTCCAGGCTGGCGCGCGTGCGCTTGGCGCGCGGGCAGGCGACCGGTCGTGCCCTCGGGAATGTCCAGGTCGGTGAACAGGTGGGGGAGGTGTGGTAGGTCTCGAGGGGTTCTGGCACGCCCAGGCCCAGGGCCTTGGAGATGAGCGACCAGCGCGGCGTGTCGTCCCAGTCCACGAACGTGATGGCCGTACCGGAATGTCCGGCGCGCCCCGTGCGGCCGATGCGGTGGATGTAGATCTTCTCGTCTTCGGGGCACTGGTAGTTGATGACGTGGGTGACGTCGTCGACGTCGATGCCTCGCGCGGCGACGTCGGTGGCGACCAGGACGTCGACCTTACCGTTACGGAAGGCTCGCAGTGCCTGCCTCGCGGGCGCCCCTGGCCCAGGTCGCCGTGCAGGGAGCCGACGGCGAAGCCGCGGGCGGTCAGGTCCTCGCCCAGGCGGGCGGCCGTGCGCTTGGTGCGGCAGAAGATGACGGTGGCCGCGACCCTCCGCCTGGAGGATACGGGCGACGACCTCGACCTTGTTCATGGCGTGAACGCGGTAGATGACCCGCTTGACCGTGTTGACGGTCTGGTTCTGGTCGTCGGGGTCCTGCGCGCGGATGTGGGTCGGCTGGACCATGAAGCGGCGGGCGAGAGCGACGACGGGGCCGGGCATGGTCGCGGAGAACAGCATGGTGTGGCGGTTCTCGGGGACGCGGCTCAGCAGCGTCTCGACGTCGGGCAGGAAGCCCAGATCGAGCATTTCGTCGGCCTCGTCGAGGACGACGGTCTCCACGCCGGACAGATGCAGGTGGCCCTTGCGCAGCAGGTCGATGAGGCGGCTGGCGTGCCCACGACGATGATCGGCGCCACGCTCGAGAGCCTCGATCTGGGGCTCGAAGGCGACGCCGCCGTAGATTTCTCGACGATGCGGGTCGACAGGTACTTGGCGGCGTCTCGCAGGTCCTGGGCGACCTGCTTGGTGAGCCTGCGGGTCGGCAGGATGATCGAGTGCCTGCGGCTTGTTCGGGGCTGAGCAGGTCCTCGTAGCCCCTTCGTCGGGCGCGATGACGTCCTCGAGGACGGGGATACTGAAGCCGAGGGTCTTGCCGGTGCCGGTCTTGGCCTGGCCGATGATGTCGTGGCGGTCCAGCGCGGGGCCAAGCGTCAGGGCCTGGATGGGGAAGGGGTGCGTGATGCCCTTGTCTCGAGGGCGTCGACGATCGGGTCGGTGACGCCGAAGTCAGCGAAGGATTTCTTGTCGAGGTCCCTCGCCGCCCTTGCCGGTGATGTCCGGGGTGGCCTCTTCGACCTCGGGGGCTGCGGGCTTGATGTTGCCCAGGCGGACGACGCCTGCGGAGTATTCGACGGACGAGGCCGGGGTGGCCTTTTCGGTGGCATCAACGTCGGTGGTGGGCACAGTTGCCCTCAGTGCTGGTGTTGGTCACGATCTACCTTGTCTCCCGGGCTATTTCCGGGGTTGGGGTCGGTGCCGATCGCGCATTATCTGGCGCGGGGAAACTCGTCCGCGCGTACGTGTTATGTCTCAAGAATGCGACCGGTCTTCCGGTGGTCACCTTCAGTGTAATCGTGTGGAGGAGTTCGAGCGGGGAGGGCGATGGTCACAGAGACGGGCGCCAATCGGGCAGAACAGAGCCTCACGCGGCGGGCCGTGGCGCTTGTCAGGCACTATGCTGGAGTCATGGCACACGAGTTTGATTCCGTCCCGCCGACGACGCCGAAGTCCTGGTATTCTCGCCTATTCGTCGCTCGCGTTTATGACGCGCCTCGCGAAGGACGGCGAGCAGGCCCTCACGTTCGAGGCCCACGTGGAGCATGCGCGCATGGCGGCGCGCTGCTTCAAGCTCTACCAGCAGCTGGAGGTGTGGAGTGCGCACCGCGGCTTTGATCTGCTGGCGGCTGGTGATGCGTTCTCGGGCGCGTACGACGACCTGGATGCGCGCACGCGTCCCACCACGTTCGCGGAGCGGGCCGTCAAGACGTTCATTACCCGCGGCATGCTGGGTGACATGCTGATCCGCGTCTCGCAGGTGCACGGCCTGTTCGAGGGGCATCGAGGACGTGGGCCCTTCGAGCAGGGGCACTGTGCGCGCGCACCTGGGCCCGCAGATTGAGGCTGACGAGCAGCTGTCGGCGCGCCTGTCCCTCGTGGGGTCGCCGCGTGGCGGGTGAGGCCCTCGGTCTCGTGCGCGCGACGCTGTTCACCTACCCGTCGCTGGCTGCGTCCCTGAGAACGTCGATGAGATCACGGAGTACGTGATCAAGCGTCACGGGGAGCGCATGAAGGACATTCACCTGAAGGCCTGAGGCCACAGGGTATAGACGAGGCCGGGGTTCCTCGGGCGGTATCGTGACCGCTCGGGTTCCCCGGCCTCGTTTGTCCGGGCGCGACTCAGTGGATCGCGAAGCCGACGCGGCGCTCCGTCTTGTCGGCGATCTGCACGTAGCCGAGGGCGGGCGGGCACGAGGGTGCGCTGGCCCTGGTGTCGGTGAGGTCGAGGACGCCGTGGGCGGAGGCAAGGGCCTCGTTGACCCTTGGCCATGAGCTCGTTTTTCGCCCGTCATGTCGACGTCGAGGGCGAGCTGACGCGTGTTGTCGCGGATGCCGATGAAGATCTCCATGGTGACTCCTTGCTGGTAAATATCGTCATGGCCATCATATGTGCCGCAGATGTGGGTGGGGTCTGCGAGTATTGCGTTATGAGCGAAATTCAGGTCAGGGCTGCGCAGCCGCAGCGCCGATTGGTGGCGTTCTGCCGGAGCTGAACGCGAACCAGCGCGCGGTCCTGGACGCGGCGCGCTCGGTGACGTGATTGATGCGCGGCGCGCCGTCGTCGGGCCGCTCGACGTGTGCCCTGGCGGTGTTTGAGCAGGCGGCCTCTCAGGGCCGCTCAGCGCTGATTCTCGCTCCTGATCGCACGCGCGCCGACGTGCTGACCCCGCGTGCGCAGGCGCTTGGCCCGGATTCGGTGCGCCCGGTGCGTACCCCTGCCTCTTTCGCCTATCAGGTGGTGGCCACGTGGCGTACCCAGCGCGACGTGCCGTTGGAGGGCGTGGAGCTGGTGACGGGCGCCGCTCAGGATCAGATGCTCGCCGAGGCCCTGGAGTCGGTGGAGGCCCCGTGGCCGCAGGATATTGGTCCGCAGATGCGCGCGATGCCGGCGTTCCGCGCGGAGCTGCGTAACCTGGTGGCCCGCGCGGGCGAGGCCGGGATGGGCGCGGCCGAGTTGTCCGAGGCCGGGGCTCGGTTTGGCCGTCCGGAGTGGCAGGGCGCGGGCGCGATTGTCGCGGCGCTGGAGGAGGGGCCCGAGCGCTCCCCGGAGTATCCGCGCACCCTGCGTGTGGACCTGTCGCGCATCCAGTCGCTCGCGGCCGACCTGATCGATGTGTGGGAGCAGGACGCGCCCTCGCGCGGCGTGCAGGCGCCCTGCCCGGTGCCCGACGTTGTGATCGTCGATGACCTGCAGGATTGCACGCCCTCGACGTTGAGGCTGCTGGGGGCCTGCCGCGACGCGGGTGCCCGGATCGTTGCCTTCTCGGATTCCGACGTGGCCGTGGCCGGGTATCGCGGCGGTGAGCCGCACCTGGACCGCAGGCTTGCGAGCGCCCTGGGCATCGAGATCTCTGAGCTCGGCCAGGTCTATGACATGTCCCGCGCCGTGCGCGAGTTGGCGCGCCAGGCGTGCGTGCGCATCGCCCAGTCCGGCTCTCCCGCCCGGCGCGAGGCCGCAGTTGGCGATGACGCTCCCGAGGGCCGTCTGGTGACGCACCTGGGTGCCACGCCTCGCAGATGGGGGCCCCTCATCGCGCGAGCCCTCAGGTCTCATCACCCTGCACGACGGCATCGAGTTTTTCGGATCAGGTCGTCATCGTGCGCAGCGCGTCGATGGTTGCCGAAACACGCCGCTACCTGGAGCGCGGTGGCGTGCCCGTCGCGGGAGGCGGCCGAGCCTTCGACTTCGCGACCCAGCCGACCACGCGCCTGCTCCTGGACCTCGTGACCATGTCGACGGGCCAGAGCGACACGGACGAGGCCGTGCGCCGCGAGCTCGCCGAGCGCCTCCTGCCGTCGCCTCTCGTGCGCGCCGACGCCCTCGCCGTCCACCGTCTGCTGCGCTGACTGAACGCCGCGCGCACCCAGGCTGCCGAGCAGGGCGGGCGACGAGGCCGCGCCGATCCCGCTGACGGCTGCCGACCTCGTGAGTGACCCGCAGACGTGGAGGCCTGCCCTCGAACAGGCCCAGCAGGCGGGTGGCAAGCGCTCCCGCGCAGCCGCACTGCTCGCCCGGCCCCTCGAGACCGCCGCACGCCTGTGGGAGCTGGGGATGAGCGGCAGTGCGCGCCCCCAGGAACGCCTGTGGTCCCTGTGGGAGGCGTCCGGGGTGGCCGGCGAGTGGCGCTCGCGGGCGATCGCGTCGGACGAATCGTCGGGCTGGTACGACGACCAGCTGGACGCGGTTGTGGCGCTCCTGCGCGTCGCGGACGTGGGAGCAGCGCAACCCTGCCGGGTCCGCCGTGGGCTTCGCGTCCGAGCTGTTGGCCGGTTCGGTCCCCATCGACACGATTTCGCGCGTGGGTGTGCGCCCGGGCGGCGTCGAGGTCCTCACTCCCGCGCAGGCGATGGGCCGTCACTGGCAGGTCGTCGTCCTCGCGGGTCTGCAGGACGGGGCCTGGCCGAACCTGCGCCTGCGTGACCGGATCCTGCGCGCCGACCTCCTCGCGGACGTGGGCGCGGGCCGCGTCGCCGTGGGCGAGGACGGCCGAGAGGAGCTCATCGACTCGACCCGTGCCGCCAGGTGTGCGGTGTTGGACGACGAGTATCGCCTCTTCGTCGCGGCCGTGACGCGCTCGCGGCGCATCGTGCATGCCGGTGCGGTGCGCTCGGAGGACGCCGCTCCTTCGGTCTTTTCGATCTGGTTGCGCGCCTGGCGGGCACGCATCGAGAGAATGACATTGTGCCGGTGGATCCGGTCGAGGCGCCGCTGTCACTGCCCGGGCACATCGCTGACCTGCGGGCGCGCGCGGCCAACCCGGACGATCCGGTAGACGCGCAGCTCGCCGCCACACTCCTGGCCCTCATGGCGCGCGAGGGCATCGCTTCCGCGCAGCCGCAGCGGTGGCTGGGCGCGGGTGGCACGCCGACCAGCGCGCAGGACTACCGTGGGCAGATCGTCTTGTCGCCGTCGCAATTCGAACGCGCGCTGGCGTGCCCGCTGCGCTGGTTCCTCACCACGATCGGAGCCGATGCGCCGTCGAACGCGGCCGCCAGCCTCGGCACGCTCGTCCACGCGGTCGCTGAGGAGCATCCGCACGGGACCCCCGAGGAGATGACCGCGGCGCTGGAGGCTCGCATCGAGGAGCTGGGCTACAACCTGGATACGTGGGCGGGGCGCGTCGCCGACCGGCACGCGCGCGACATCGTGAACAACCTGGCGGCCTACGTCGTCGGCGTTCCCGGTGACGTCACGGTGGAACAGACGGTGTCGGCCGAGGTCGAGGGCGTCACCATCCGAGGCCGGATGGACCGACTTGAGCAGGTGGACGAGGGCGTGCGCGTGACTGACCTGAAGACGGGTAAGGGCGGTTACACGAAGGCCAGCGTCACAGAGAACCCGCAGCTGGCCGCCTACCAGATGGCCCTCCTCGCCTCGGGCGAAAAGGTCGCGGGGGCACGCATCGCGCTGCTGGGCGGTTCCAAAGCCGCAGATCTTCGATCAGCCGGCGCTCGAGGGTGAGGAACTGGAGCGGTGGCGCGAGTGGATGCGCGAGGTGGCACTCAGTGCTCGTGGCCCGTACTTCGAGGCGAGGCCCTCTGCGGAGGCCTGCAGGTACTGCTCCTTCGATCGGTTGTGCCCGGCTCGCGAGCGCGGCCGCAAGGTGGTGGAGTGACGTGGGAAAGGACAGCGCAATGGCCCTGAGCGCCCTGCAGATTCAGGCAATCGTCGACGCGACGAAGACGCCGACGCCCGAGCAGGTGCGCGTCATCGAGGCCCCGCGTCGCCCGCTCCTCGTCGTGGCGGGAGCGGGGTCGGGTAAGACCGAGACCATGTCGATGCGAGTGCTCTGGCTCCTCGCCAATCACCCGGACTTGAGCCCGTCGTCGATTCTGGGCCTCACCTTCACACGCAAGGCGGCAGGTGAGCTGGGGGGAGCGCCTGCGTGAACGCATCCGGCTGCTCTCGCGCGAGATGCCGCAACTTCGCGAGCGCCTCGACGAGGACCCCGTATCCCTCACCTACAACTCCTTCGCCGAACGCATCGTGTCCGAGCACGGGATGCGTATCGGCATCGACCCCGACTTCTCGATGCTCTCCGAGGCCGGGGCCCTCGACCTCATGCTGCAGATCGTCGAGGCGTGGCCCACCGACCTTGACGAGGACCTCACGCCCCTGGGCGCGGTCGGCCAGATCCTGCACCTGGCCGGGGAGATCGCCGAGCATGGGTACACGGTGGAGAGCGCCCGCGAGGCCCTCGTGGAGTTTGGGCGCGAGCTTGAACAGGTGGGCGAGACGAACGACGACGCGCGGCGCCTGCAGCGCGCGAACCGTCGCCGCATCGCCTTCCTCGACCCGATCGAGGAGTATCACAAGCGCAAGCGGGACATGGGCGTGCTGGATTTTTCCGACCAGCTCGTCCTGGCCACGCGCATCGTGCGTGAGGCCCCGGCGGTTCGCAAGTCTCTGCGCGAGGAGTTCCGCGCGGTCCTCCTCGACGAGTTCCAGGACACGTCCGTGATCCAGATGGACCTGCTGTCCATGCTGTTTGGGGACCACGCTGTCACCGCGGTGGGCGACCCGAATCAGGCAATTTACGGCTGGAGGGGGGCCTCGGCCTCGTCCCTGAGTCCTTCTTGGATCGATTCCAGACGGGGAGGCGCAGGAGACCAGACGCTCACCCTGTCCACGGCCTGGCGCAACGACCAGGCGATCCTAGACGCGGCGAATCGCGTGGCGGCACCCCTGCGGGAGGTCGCCTCATACCAGGAGGGCAAGCAGCACCTCAAGGCCCAGTCGCCCGTCCTGGTCGCGCGAGACGGAGCTGGACCCGGGCACGTTGACGTCGCCCACCCCCGACTACGAGGCTGCGTTGGGGACCGTCGTCGACTTCGTGCGCGGCGTGCGCTCCCAGGCGAGCCAGGGTGGCAAGCGGCGCACGGTCGCGGTGCTGTGCAGGCGACGCAAGGACTTCGCGTACGTGGACGCGGCCCTGCGTGACGCTGGAATCCCGACCGAGATTGTGGGGCTCGGCGGTCTGCTCGACCAGCCCGCCGTGCAGGACGTGCGCGCCGCGCTGGAGCTGGCCTATGACGTCGAGGCATCCCCGTGGCTGGCGCGCCTGTTGGCCGGCATCGACCTGGGTGCCACCGACCTGATGGCGCTGGGCGATTGGTCGCGTGTCCTGGCCCGCTCGGAGGGGACGAACCCGCACCAGGCGGTCCTTCTGGATGCGGTGGACTCTCCGCCGGAGCCGGGGTGGGCGGCCGAGGGGCGACCCGCAATCAGCGAGGGAGGCGGTGCGCCGCGTGCGGCTGCTGGGTGAGCGCCTGCGGCAGGTGCGCGAGGGCGTGGGACGTTCGGTCACCGAGCAGGGTCGAGCGGGCGATTCTCATCATGGGCACGTTGGATGACGTGATCGCTGATCCGCTGTCGATGGGTGGGCGCGCCGCGCTCGATGAGTTCATCGCGGTGACGGCGGCCTACGAGAAGGACACGCCGGGGGCCTCCCTCGGCTCGTTCCTGGCCTACCTGCGCATGGCCGACGAGCGCGAGGACGGGCTCGAGGCGCCCCTGGGTGAGCCGGACCCGCGCGCCGTGCAAATCATGACGGTCCACGCCTCCAAGGGGCTCGAGTGGGATTGCGTCGTCGTCTTCGGGTTGAGTGATGGAGTCTTCCCGTCGCACGACAAGCGCAAGACGGTGTCGTGGCTGGATGAGCCGCCGATCGCTACCGCGTGGCTGACGGATGCCAGCGCCTTGCCGCACCCGCTGCGCGGGGATCGTGCGGACCTGCCTCCGTTCCTCTTGGACGTGGAGGGGGAGTCCAAGCCTTCCGCCGCGTATTCGAAGTGGGTGAAGGGACACTACGGGCGCGCCCTGGGCGTGCACGCGGAGCGCGAGGAGCGCCGCCTGGCGTACGTGGCGATGACGCGCGCTCGGAGCGTCCAGCTCCTCGTGGGCTCGTGGATCTATCGGACGGGTTCGACCTCGCGCCAGCCCTCCCGCTACCTGATGGAGGCACGCGCACAGCTGTTCGGTGATGCGCCGGACCCTGGTCGACGACTCTCGTGCGCGTGGGGACCGCGGCGTGTGGACCAGGGAGATTGGCGCAGCCTGGGGGTGGAATCGGTCTCCGGGGCCGGTGTGTGCCTGATCGCGCCGGAGCCCGGCGACGAGACATCGTCGAGAACGAGGCCGCCGTGGCGTCGGTGTCGTTCCCGCAGGAGGCTGGTCCTCTCGCCAGAGAGCCGCTGCGGCTGCGCGAGCCGTTGAGGCGCAGATTCGTGACCTGGCGCAGGATCAGGACGTGTACGAGGCCTTGGCGCAGCTGGGAGATGACCCCGCGGTGCGCGATACGGTTGCGCTCATCGAGGAGTATCACCTCGGACTGGAGACGCCGGTCGTGGACCTGTGGGCTGAGCGCGTGCCCGCGACGTCCGTGTCGGCCCTCCTGCAGGACGCGGACGAGTTCGCGCGTGACATGCGTCGTCCGATGCCGGCTCGTCCCAGCTCCTTCTCCGCGCTGGGCACGGTGTTTCACGCGTGGGTGGAGCGCGAGCTGCACCTCGCGAGCGCGGATCCGGCCTCGGAGATCACCGCGAGCCTCGGCCTGAGCGTGGGGGAGGATGCGGCGTTGGCAGGCGGCGACGACGGAGCTGACGAGGCTCTGCTGACGGATGGTGAGCGCGAGCGCCTGGAGCGGCTGCGAGCGAACTTCCGTGTGTTTATTGCGGACGAGCTGGCGGATTACCGGGCCGTCGCGATCGAGGAGGCATTCTCGGTCGAGGTGGGCGGCGTGTCCGTCCAGGGGCGCATCGACGCCGTGTTCGAGCGCGTGCGCGGCAACGGGCCTCGTTTCCTGGTCGTCGACTGGAAGAGTGGTCGCCCGGTGACCGCCACGACCAAGCCGGAAAAGGTCGCGTACTTCGTGACTCAGCTGCGCTTGTACCAGCGCGCGTGGGCGGCCCGCATGGGCGTGGATGCGTCGGAGGTGGGTGCGATGGTCGCCTTCCTGGCGGGTCCCTCGCACCACACGCTCGAGAGCCTCGAGGCCATGCTGGGGACGGGGGCGTCGTCCCTGGACGAAGCACTGAAGGAAGTATTGCGTCCATGATCATGCACCGAATAACCACGAGTTTCGCTCGTGTAATCAGATTTGCGCAATTGTCATCTAAGGTAAGAGCAAAGTGATGGGCGGTGTCATGGGCTGTAAGCACTTCTTCGTGATTGCTTTCGACTTTCTCCGTCGGGAATAAGTCTACGGCGAGCGCATTCGCCTGTCAACAGTTTGTTAGGACAAAGTGTCAATACCTTGTCACTGGGCGAAAAGGCTGGCCTCGAAGGAGTATCGCGATGCGCGGTAGATGTGGTCGCCGTACTCCACGATGCGTCCCGAGGGGTCGTACGTTGTGCGCTGAGTCGTCAGGAGGGCGGCACCGCGGTGTTCGGACAGGAGCTTGGCTTCCTTCGTCGTCGCGCTGCGGGCGCCGATCACCTGGCGGGCCGAGGCTAGGGTGACCCCGCGCTCGCGCATGAGGTCGTAGAGGGAGGCGGACTCGAGCTCCTGCATGGTCGGCGCGATGTCCGTCGGGATGAAGTTGGTGAGTACGGCGATCGGCTCGTCGTTTGCAAAGCGCGTGCGCTCGATGTGGACGATGGGGGTTCTCTCGGCGATCTTGAGGATGTCGGCTTCCTGAGCGTTGGCCGGGCGTGCCTCGTAACGCTGAATCGTCGTGTGGACCTTGTGTCCGGCGTCGACGAGGTCGCGCATGAGGGAGGTGAGCTCCATGGGGCGGTGGACGTGGCGCGGGGACACGATCGTGCCGACGCCGCGGCGGCGCGTCAGGAGGCCGCGGTCGACCAGGCGCTGGAGGGCCTGTCGCGCCGTGGGGCGCGAGACGTGCAGTCGCGCAGCCATCGACAGTTCGTCCTCCAGGCGTGTGTCCGCGGGCAGTGCGCCGGAGTTGATGAGCTGTGCGATGGGCTCTGAAATTTGGAAATACAGCGGCACGGGGGAGGAGCGATCCAGCGTGATGTCTGGAACGTAGGGAGTGTTCTCCGAGGTGGGCGATGTTTTCGACATGTCAAACCTTCGTGTGTGGCGCGACGGTTGTGTTAATTAAATACGGTTACATGGTATCAGTGTTGATGTTGGAGAGGGGATGACGGGATATTGTCTATTGTGTGCACATAATATGATGATTGCCTGTCGGTAGTGGATCCCTGAATCGGGTGTTTCATGGGCTGCCCCTGTCGAGGGAAGGCGCCCCATGCCCTTTGGATGTCGCTACGTCGATATTCTGATCACGAGGTGTTCAGGTATTGGACCGTATCGACCGTCGGTGGTACATGATCGTCTCGCTGCCAGATGATACCAACATCCACGGTCCTGAGAGCGTGCGCTTCTACACGAAGGCAAAGGTTGTCACGACCCGCTGGCCCAAGCGTGGCGAGAAGGTGGCTACGTTGGCATGAACTTCCCGACGAATGCCTGAGTGTGACAACTCTCTGAGTGGAGGGTGGGTGCAGTATGCCCACCCCTCCACTCTATACAGTCATAGGTGTGGGCTTGAGTGCGCCGGCGACGAGGTGTTTGCGGGCGCCTTGACCTTGATATCCTCAAGGGGTGCGACCGTCGTCCGTCTGATATCTGCCGGGAAGCGGTGCGTACACGGGCGCGGCATTATGCTAAGGATGCTGTCTCGTTCATCCGGATCGCTCCGACGAGGAAGTGCAGAGGAGAACCATATGCCACACATTCCAACGATTGACGACTACACGCCCGACAGGGTGCGCGAGCTCGTCGAAAAGACCCCCGCTTCCGGTGCGAAGCGCTCCCTGGGCGCAGTTGCAGCCATCGCGACGCTGGGCTCTCTCCTCTTCGGCTATGACACCGGCGTCGTTGCTGGCGCCCTGCCATACATGTACATGCCCGGAGGTGCCGGTGGCCTGAACATGACCACCTTCGAAGAAGGCTGGGTTGGCGGCCTGCTGTGCATCGGTGCCGCCGCCGGTGCCTTCTTCGGCGGACGCCTCTCCGACCGTTTCGGTCGCCGCCATAACATCACGCTGCTGGCCATTATTTTCCTGTTCGGCGCCATCGGCTGCGCGATTGCCCCGAACATCTGGGTCCTCTACCTGGCGCGTATCATCCTTGGATTCGCGGTTGGTGGCGCTTCCGCGACGGTTCCCGTATTCCTCAGCGAAACTGCTCCCAAGCGGCTGCGCGGTTTCCTCGTCGCGACGGATCAGATGATGATCGTCTTCGGCCAGTTCCTGGCCTTCTCTATGAACGCTGTCATCGCTCATATGCAGGGTGGTCCCACCGTGACCCTGACCGGTGATGCCGTGGATGCCTCCGGGCACGTGCTCGGCCACGCTGGCACGTCCGTCGCGTGGGAGACCGTCCAGGCCGCCGTCAATATTGCGGATGTCGCCGGCACGGGCAATGGTCTGACCTGGCGCTACATGCTCATCCTGTGCTCGCTGCCCGCCATCGCCCTATGGATCGGCATCCGCACTGTGCCCGAGTCCTCGCGCTGGCACGCAGCTAATCTGCGCATTGTCGAGGCCATTGGCTCCCTCAAGCGTGTGCGCGACGAAAACAAGGATGATGTCGCGGGCGAGATCAACGAGATGCTCGATGTTCAGCGTGCAGAGTCTGCTCAGGAAAAGTGGTCGCTGTCCCAGATCCTCACCGTGAAGTGGGCACGCAAGCTCCTCTACATCGGTATCGTCTTGGGCATCGCCGACCAGCTGACAGGTATCAACACGGCCATGTACTACACGCCGAAGATCCTCAACGCCGCCGGCGTTCCCATGGAAGACGCCATCACCCTGAACGTCGTCTCCGGTGGTATCTCAGCGATCGGTTCCGCCGTGGGCCTGTGGCTCGTCGCCCGATTCGCTCGCCGTCACGTGGGCATGTATCAGGAGCTCGGCATCACGATTTCTCTGGCTGCGCTGTCTGCCGTGTTTGCAGTCTTTATCAGCCCCTACCTGGATGGCGAGGGAAATATCTCCGGCGCCCCGACATTCGCGCCCTGGCTCGTTCTTGGCATCGTCTGCATCTTCGTGTTCATCAAGCAGTCCGGAACGGTGTCCTGGGTGCTCGTCTCCCGAGATATACCCTACCGCTGTCCGTGGCAGTGCCCTCGGTATTGCGGTGGGTACGCTGTGGCTTGCCAACGCGCTCGTTGCCGTTGTTTTCCCGCCGCTCATGGCGACCGTCGGTGGTGCTGGCACGTACGCGATCTTCGCGGCCATTAACTTCCTCTCGTTCCTCTTCTACTGGAAGGTCGTCCCCGAGACGAAGTTCCACTCGCTGGAGGAACTGGAACTGAAGTTCCAGAAGGACTACTCCTGAGAACGAATAATTCACGTCCGTGTGCCCGGTGGGGAGGCTGCCCCACCGGGCACACCTGTATGTTGAATGGAAAGGAGAGTCGATGACGATACCGCAACAGGCCAGCACGCCGCGCGACTCGCCCGCCGGTTGGTCGCGGGCGAGGCACACATGAGTTCTGGCGCTCTCCTGACAACGGTGGTTCAGTGCATCTGGATCTACTCCGCCTGCATGGAGTCATTGATCTGCGCACCCGGATAGCTTATGAGCATCCGGAGAAAAAGACCCATTTGCATCTGCCCGTTATGGGACTCGTTACGCGAGAAGCACGTGGTTCGTCATCGCGGATCCTGGGTGTGGCCCATGCACGACCAGGATGCCGGGATAAAACTGTCCCTGCATGCGTAAAACAGGCCAAAATGAGCGTTTTATGACGAGCAGGGAGAGTTTTGTCCCACTGAGAACCTGAGTGCTCGCCGATCTCGTCAGCCGTGTTACCAGCGGTTGTCGAGTGTTGCAGGAGCAGGCGGGGGAGCCAAAGAAGAGGATGCGAGGTGTGCTGGGGTTGCGGCTGGAGCGCCGGAAGGCGGCGCGGGGGCCGCTGGGTGGGAGGTGGCTGCGGTGCCGGTGGGCGGTGGCAGGGCCAGGTAGTACTAGCCGCCCGACTGGAGGGTGGCGCGAGGCCTGCGGGGCTGAAGGTGGCTGCGGTGCCGGTGGGCGGTGGTGGGGCCAGGTAGTACTAGCCGCCCGACTGGAGGGCGGCGCGAGGCCCTGCTGGGCCTGGCCGGGCTTCGAGACGACGCGCCGAGCGAAGCTCGTGGCGCGGACGGCGAGCGGGCGGGCAGGCCTCGCGCCGCACGGAGGTCTGGCGGCGGGGTGCCGCACGGAGGTCTGGCGGCGGGACGTCGCGGGAAGTTAGTGCGCCACGGCCTCGTCGATGACGGAGGCGACCTCGCGGGCCACGGACTGCCACGTGAAGTGCTCGCGCACGCGTGCGCCTACAGCCGCCGCGCAGGACGCGCGACGCACCGGGTCGGTGACAGCCTCGCGCAGGGCGGGGACGAGCGTATCCGTGAGCTCGGCGGACGTGCGGCCGTCCACGATCCATCCGAGCGCGGGGGGAGGTGATGACCTCCTCGGTGCCGCCGCGAGGGGTCGCCACGATCGCGCAGTCGCCCAGGGCTGCCTCGAGGATCGAGGTGGGCAGGCCCTCGGGGTACATGGACGGGTAGACGAACACGTCGGAGCGGCGGTACAGGCTCATGACGGCGGGGAAATCCAGCTTTCCCAGGAACGACACAGCCGGATCCGACCCGTAGCGTTCGTGCAGCTCGTCTTCGATGGGGCCAGATCCGGCGACGGCCAGGCGCAATGGTACGTCCGGCAGTTCGGCGCGCAGACGTGCGAAGGCATCCAGCAGTGCGACGATGCCCTTTTCAGCGATGAGGCGCCCCGCGTAGGAAATGACGATCTCGGAGTCCTTGCGGTCTCGCGGCCATTCGCGATCGTAGCGGTCGTCCGCCACGGCCGTATCCTCCGGCGTCACCGCGTTGTACCACACCCCCCGACGCTTCGATCCCGAAATGGCGCAGCCACTTGTTGCAGTTGCGCGACACCCCGTAGTAGGACGTCACGTGCTTCTTGACGAAGTGCGTGAGGCCATGCTCGTAGATGCCGCCGAAGAAGTCCAGCACCGGGTTGCCCACGCTCATGTGTGCGGTGCCGTGTTCGATGAGTGCGACGGGGCGGCCCAGGCGGTGTGCGAGGCGTGCGCCGAGCAGGCTCATCAGGTGGAAGCGCGTGTTGACGATGTAGAAGTCGGCGTTCTCGGCCTCGACCGCCGCCATCGTTTCCTTGAAACGCTCGTCGCGCTTGAAGAAGGGGTAGCGCTGCTTGAAGATGCCCTTGGTGGGCAGGCGGTAGATGCGCAGGCCGTCCTTGTCTTCGAAACGAGGAAGGGACTCGTCGTGCAGGGACGTGACGATGAACAGGTCGTAGCCCAGGGCGCGCAGCTGCTCGCTCAAGCGATCCTGGTAGCGCTCGATTCCGCCCAGGTAAGGCAGGAAGAACTCCATGAAGATGCCAACCTTGACGGGGGAGTGGGGGCGATCAGTCACTGATGGACTCCGTTTCGGTGGGTGCGTTGCGCACGGGGATGAGCATGAATGCGATGAAGAGGATTGCGAGCAAGCCCATGGTGGCCGCGTAGGCCAGGGATGCGCCCATCATAGCGAAGGAGCGCACCAGCGGCACCGCCGCCAGGTAGGCGGTCCCTCCCGCGATCAGGAACGCGACGAGGACCGCGCGCAGGCGGCGCATGGTCGCCAGCGCGTAGTAGAGGATGACGCCGGCGGCGTTGAGGGCGCCACCGAGGACGAGCACCATCAGCTCAGGCACATAGTCGGACACGTCCGTGCCGAACACGAGGGTGAGGAGAGGCGCGCCGATCACGTAGGTGACGAGCGCGACGAGGACGAAGGCGAGCGCGGTCGTCAGGAGGCCGCGGCGAATGATCGCGAAAAACTCCCCGCGTTTGCCCTCGACCCAGCGCAGCGCCATGCGGGCCAGCAGGGGACGGAACACGAACAGCGACAGCATATTGATCGCGACCGCCGGCATGTAGATGATCGCGAAGACACCCAGCTCCTCGTCTCCGAGGCTCGCGTGGATCGCGAAGCGCGGAGCGTTGGCCAGGTACTGGTTGAGGAACGCGGCGATGAACAGGGGCAGGCATTCCCACAGGATCCCGCCGATGCCTCGTAGATTGAACGAGGGCAGCAGTGAGAACAGGCCGCGCGCGGGCAGGCCGTAGGCCACCACGAGCACCACGCAGGTGACCGCGAAAGTGACGAGCGTGGCGAGGAGCAGATCCTGCGTGACCCAGTACAGGCCCGACCACAGGAACGTCGTCGTGAAAATGCGGGCGAAACATGCTTTGCCGGCGATGTCGAGGCGCCCGGAGCGCTGAAACTCCGAGTAGTACACGTCCTCGAAGGCATCGAAAATGCGCAGGATAGCCATCGCCGCGATGACCGTGAACGCGGGATAGGGGTCCTTCGTCGAGGAGTTCCACGAGTGGAGCAGGACCAGGCTCACCATCACGAGGCAAGTCAACAGCCTCGTGGACAGGTAGGTTCCAAAATCGAAGCGGCGACGCACGTCCGTCACGTGGAAGGTGCGCACCTCGTACAGGCCCACCGTCTGGTACTGCTGGCCGATCGCCAGCGCGAGGGTGAACAGGCCGTACTGGGCGCGCGCAAAGGAATCCGTGGTGCCCGAGCGCATGATCGCCACGCCCATGATGACCACGGCGAGGCTCGACATGAGGGAGGCGGCCGTGTTCCACAGGTAGTCGCGCCCCAGCTGGCCGCGCGACTCGAGGGCCTCCTCGGTGGCCTCGACCTGCGTGTCGCCGGCGGCCTGCGCGTCGGGAAGGGACGAGGCCGTGGTGTCCTTCTCGCTCACGCACCGGCCTCCTCGGTGGCCTCGGGTCCCGGATCATTCGGCCCGAAAACGATGTGGAAGGGCTCGTGGGTCACCTGATCTTCAGGATCCGGAATGCGCATGTAATCCCCGTAGCCGCGCGTGAGCACGACGTCGTAGGCGGCCGGGATGCGCACCGTGATGTCCTCGAAGGGAACGGAGCGAGCCGGGAAGAGCTCGGCCTCGGAGGCGCTCCAGCGACGCGGATCGCGCGTCGAAAAATCGCCGAACAGGATCGATCCGTCGGCCGCCTTCTGCGGGTTCTCGCGGCCCTTGAGGGCGGCACGCAGCCAGCGGCGGTACAGCGAGGCCTCGTTGACGCGCAGCGCCCGCATGCCCCAGTGTGCACAGGCCATCGCCGCGGAGGCCAGCTGGCGTGCGGGCGTGGGCAGGCCCGTCGGCGGGTTGGGGATGGAACGCAGGAACATGAGGCGCGCCCACAGCCACGTGCCGCGCGACTGGGCGCGGAAGCGGCCGGAGTCGTCCGCGATCTCATCCAGGACGAACAGGTCCACGCCGATCGGCATGCGGAAGGAGCGGTCCTTCGCTACCTTCGAGACGAACTCCGAGCCCTTCAGGCCGAGCACGCCGAAGCTGATCGGATAGTTGGGGTGAGTGGCGGGGGAAGCGATGAAGAACTCGTCCCCGAGGAGGGCCGGGGCCTCGGCGATGAAACGCTCGTAATCCGCCCGCGGCATGCACACGTCCCCGTCGTCGTCCCACGGGATGAAGCCCTGGTGGCGCACAGCTCCGATCGCCGTGCCTCCGTAGGCGACGTAGCGCAGGTCGAGGAGGGTGCACACGCGATCGATCTCGGCGAGGCACCGCTTGGTGACGCGCTGAATGGCTGCCAGGGTTGCGGGGTCTGCTGCGCTCATCAGTTCTCCGATCGTCTCAGGGGACGAGGCCTACAGGGACTCGGCGTAGGGGCCGAAGTCGATGACCGCGGCCTCGTGGTTGTAACGCTTGTCGGGGGGTGGCAGCTGCATGTAGTCGCCGTAGCCGCGGCGCAGCAACGCGTCGTACTCGTTTTGGATCATAACCGTGATGTCCTCGAAGGGAACGTCGCGGGTGGGGAAGAACTCTTCCTCGCGCACGATCCAGTTCTGCGGGTCACGCATCGTGAAGTCGGCGTACACGCCCGTGCCCGTGCCCTCGTAGCGGCGAACCGCGCGCTCCCAGCGGTCCTGCAGGCTCGCCGGCGTCGCGCGCGCAGCCTTCAGGCCCAGGTGCGCGAGAGTCGTCGCCGAGAAGATCAGCGCTTTCTTCCACGCCGGCGTATTGATCAGGTGCGGACGAGGCGTGCCCTGTAGGAACAGCAGGCGCCCCCACAGCCACGACTGGCGCGACATCTCCTGGAAGGCCTTCTCGTCGGCCGGAATCTCATCCAGGGGCAGGATGTCGAGGAAGAAGGGCATCCGGTACTTCGAGTCCTTGTCCGCCTCGGGGATTAACAGGGTTCCCGGCATGACCATCTTCGTGAACATGAAGGGGAAGTCGTCGCGCGTGCGCGTGTTATCGAGACGGAAACGCTCATCCAACAGGGCCGGGGCCTCGGCCAAGAAACGCTCGTAATGCGCACGCGTCATCATCACGTCAATGTCGTCATCCCACGGAATAAAGCCGCCGTGGCGGATCGCGCCGATCGCCGTGCCGCCGTAGATCGCGTAGGACACCCCGATGTGTCGGCACACCCGGTCCAGCTCGGCCAGGATCAATGTCAGGAGCTTCTGGACCTTGCGCAGGTCGGTCTCGGGTGTCGTCATTAGTCCTCCGAATATGACAATGGCGGGTGGGCGCACGTGCACCCACCCGCCATTGTCTCACGCCTGGGAGCTGGTGACCTTCTCCGTTCGCTTGGGAAGTAGGTCACCCCAACTGGAGGTGGCCGCCAGGACGGTGCCCACCAGGATGACGACGCAGCAGACGACCTGCGTGGCCGTGGGTACCGTGCCCTGTAGGACGAGAGCGAAGATGATCGCCCACGCCGAGTAGGAGATGTTCAGGGCCATACCGCGCGAGGCACCGATCGCCGACAGGGCCTTGTAGTAGAACAGGTACGAGGCTGTACCCGCCAGGCCGGCGAGAGCCACCATGCCCGCCGACAGGTGGGCCAGCGAATGCAGCGTGAAGCCGAAGACTCCCGCGATCGGTGCCACGACGAACAGGTACACGACCGCCGAGGTCGTTTCGCGGATCTGGAGGGCCACCTCGTTATCGACTGCCTCGTCGCGCATGCCCCACGTGAGGATGACGGCCTCGGAACCCCAGCCGATCACGCAGGCCAGGGCGCCAGCCACGCCGAGGATCGCGTTGCCGCCCTCGATCGGCTCCGCCGTCGCCGACCAGCCCGTTGCCACGATCGCGCCGAGCGCGACCAGGAGGGCAATGATTTGACGCGGAGCCATGCGCTCCTTCAACAGAACGAACGCCAGTAGGGTGCCGAGCGCCGGGTAGAACGTTGAGATGATTGCGGTCAGGCCGGGGCCGATGTTGTCGATGGCGATGAGGTAGCCGCTCATACCGATCGGGCCACCCAGTAGAGCTGCCGCGATCACCGACTTGCCCGGGCGCGTGCGCAGCGCCTTCACGGTGTCCCTCAGGCGACCGCGAAGAGCCATGTAGACCACCAGGATCACGGCGCACGCAACGTCGTGCAGAACCGCACCCGCCAGCGCCGACTGGCCGAAGTCGGCGAACGGAATCATCGCCAGAGCGATCGCCAGGACAACCGTGTCGAGGCCCCACAGGACACCCGAGAAGATACCGTAGCGCTTGCCGCCGTGTTGAGTTTTCATACCAGTTCACCTTCCTTGGAAACCTCAGTGCCCGAGGCCGAGATGGCCTCGTACGAAGCGAGCAGGGAATCCAGTGTGCGTGTTGCGTGCGAGTAGTAGATGTAGAGCCAATCGCCCACATCATCTCCCTCGGCTTCCTTGACCAGTGCCCACAGGTACCAGCACCAGCCCGCGAACACCTCGTAGGCGAAGAAGTGACATGCCTCGTGCTCGGTGGGGGCGTGGCCCAGGTAATACTCCATGGCGGCGGCGGCGCGCTCACGGGTCATCTCCGCCGTGCACACGGTCATCGTTCCGAAGTCGGCGGCCATGTCTGACATGCCCGCATACTCCCAGTCGATGAGGCTGATGTTGCCGTCCTTATCCACCAGGAAGTTCGGGGGGGGAAGAAATCGTTGTGCGAGGGGACGACCTCGAAGCCGTCCGCATCCGCGAAAGCCTTCAGGCGCAACACCTTGTCACGCAGCTCAAAGTACCCGGGTACATCGATCGGACCGAATGCTTTCAGGAGACCCTCGTAGCGCAAGCCTTCGGTCACGAAATCGAAGGAGCGGTCCAGCGTGCGGCCCGACGTGTGCAGCGCACGATCCATCTCCATCGCGGCCTTGAGTTCCTCGTCGCGAGTGACGTCCAAGTTGCGCACGTCGCGCACGAAGCGCGAGAGCTTCCATCCCGCTGCCGGGTCGCCCGTGATGAAGGTATCGTCGATGCCGAGTTCGGCGGCTAGGCGCAAGCCAGCGAACTCAGCGCTGCGGTCCACGATCTTTTCCGTGCCGATGCCGGGGTGACGGTAGACATATTCGTCATCGCCCACCGCGAAGTGGCACGACAGGTTTGTGATGCCCTGCTTGAGGGGGTAGAAGTCGCGGATCTCCGACTTCGCGCAGCCCAGAGTCTCGACGATGTGGTCGAACACCTCGGAGTCGACGTTTTCGATGAACAGTGGATCGAAGTCGCGCAGCTCATCGACCGAATCGAACTCGTGGATAACGCCGTCAGGGTAGCGCCGGATCACCATGTCGAAGGACTTGATGTGATCCAGGTAGATGGACTCCCACAGCTTCGACACCGTCTCGGGCAGTGATAGACCTGCTCGAGGATCTCGCGGAACTTCGCGGAAAAGGCGCGGTCGAAGTAGACGTGACCGAGCATGACCCACGCATCCTTGCCGCCCACGGTCGCGCCCGTGATGCGATCTCCCGGCCCCGTCTTGATGCACCACTCGTCGGTGGGGCCCTCGACGTAGTTCGCCGAGTAGTAGGACTTGTACACGTAGGGCTCGAAGGGGTTGGTGGTGAAGTAGTCGTCCGAAGAACACACGTAGGTGTTGTCCAGGCGGTCCTTCACGAGCCACAGGGACCCGTTGTTGTTGCGCGTGGCATATTCGCGGTTGACGACAATGTCGACGCTGTACTTGTCGGCCAGGTAGAAGAAGTATTCCTTCTTGTAGCCCACGACCAGCGTGATGTTCGTGATGCCGGCTTCGTGGAGCTGGCGGATCTGACGCTCGACGAGGATTTCGCCGCGCACCTTGAGCGTGCCCTTGGGGCGTTCGTAGCTGATGGGGGCGAAGCGCGAGGACAGGCCTGCGGCCATGATGACGGCACCCGTGACGCGGTAGGGTTCCAAGGCCTCGCGGCCCGCGTCGGTAACCGCGCGCTCGTCGATGTAGCCGGCGGCCTCGCACTCGCGGGTGGCGGTGTTGACGCGCCCCAGGCTCATGCCGGTGGCCTCCGACAGTGCCCGTTGCGTGAGGGGAGCGCCAGCCTTGGCCAGTGCGTTCAGGATGTTGAATTGTGGCTCGCTGAGCGTGCCGACGTTGGTCGTGGGCATGCGATCACCTTTCGTTCACGGAGGTTACCTAAGTGCTACATGTTCGAGCATAACACTCGTGTGACCAAATGTGAACACTTGGTGGTGGTAAGCACATGATCCGTGTCGTGTGGCGGTCGTGTTTTCCTTGACATGTCGGTCCTGATGGCCTGTCGTCACGCGCGTGGTTAGGGTCGACGCGCCCTGACAGATACGGCTCGTTCGCAGGGGTGTGTTGTGGCCCTCGCCTGCTCGGCGCGCCTTCGCCTACCGGGCCACGGCCTCGTAGATCGCGCGCAGCTGGGCGACCGATGCGCGCAGAGAGCGCTCGGCGTCAACCCAGGCGCGGCACGCCGCTCCGCGCTCGGCTAGCTCCGCGTCCGACCATGCCAGCGCCTCGTCGATGGAGCGGGACAGGGCCCACGGCGTGCGCTCGGCGGTCAGCAGCGAAGCACTGGGCGCGACCATCTCCGGCGTCCCGCCCGTCCGATACGCCACCACGGGCACGCCGCACGCCTGCGCCTCCAGCAGCACCAGGCCCGCCGCCTCCTGCCGCCCCTGCGTCGGCTTCGTCGGCAAGACAATCACTCAGGGCTCGGCGCACCCACTCGCGCACGCGCTCGCGCGGAAGGGGCCCGGTGAGCCTCACGTGCGCCGGTGCGCTCGCTCTCAGAGCGGGAGCCAGGGGACCGTCGCCCACCAAAACTAGGCGATGCGGGCGGCACGTCGCCAGCGCGGCGGAGGCCTCCACCAGATCATCGACGCCCTTCAGGGTGGACAACGCCCCCACGAACAGGACGACAGGGGTATCGGCATCTGCTGGCAGGGAGGCATCGACGAGGCCGTGGCCGGGCTCGGCGGGAACAGGGTTGCGGGCGGGGGCCGGGCGGTGAGCAGGGGCCGGAGTCCACCAGTCGGTATCCACGCCCTGGTAATGCACGGACAGTCGCGCCGGATCCGCGCCCGCCCACAGGGCCACGTCCGCCAGGTAACGCGACACCGCCAGGAGACGCGTCGCGCCCTCGAAGGCTGCCGTACGGTTGCGCGCGTTCCACGCGGCCCCCACGCCGCTCCCGAGCCTCGGGTAGGCGTCCCCGCCGTGCAGCGTCACCACGAGGGCGCGCCCGTCTCCGCGCGGCGCCAACGGCCGGTAGGGACCACGTCGCCTGATGCTGGTGAATAACGTCCGGGTGCCACGACGAGACCGCGCGGCGCATCTGGCCCAGGCCTCGCGCTTTCGCGGCCACGCGAACGGGGAGGGGGCCGCCAAGAGCGCGGGGTGCGGCCTCGTCGATTGGGATCGCGTGGGCCGGATCAGCGATGCGCGCCGCGAGCGTGAAGCCCCGCCAATCGAGCTCCGGCATCGCGAGGGCGTGTGAGGCGCGAAGTAGGTCGGGGGAACCAGCAGGGTTCCCTTCGTCAGGGCGACCCTCACGAGTTCCACCCGAGGACAGGCACGGATCGGGGAGCGGGCATGTCACCATCCTAGGGGCAAGCCGCGCGCCCCAGGTGATTAAATGAGTCCATGACGAACGCACCTGCCCGCCCTGCCCGCTCGGGCGTCCTCGCGCAGGTGCTCACCCTCCTTGGCGGCACCCTCCTCGCCCAAGTCATCGCCTTCGTCGCCCAGATCGGCATCGCCCGCCTCTACACGGACACGGACCTGGGGTACCTGGGTATTTTTACGTCCGTTGCGACGCTCGGTGCCGCCGTCGCGGGCGCCCGCTTCGACCTCAGCATCGTCCTGCCCGCCCCGGGGGACGAGGCCTCGGCCCGGTCCCTGGCCCGCCTGGCCTCGCGCTGCGTGCTGGTCGCCTCCGCGCTGACCACCCTGGTTGCGGCCGCCGCATGGCCGTGGGTGAGCGCGCACTACGGAAGTGCGCTCGCGGGCTGGCTGCTCGCCGTCGGCGTGTCCGTCCTGTTTCTGGCGCAGGGGCAGGTGTGCTCCTACTGGCTGACCCGCCACCGGCGCTTCCAGGCGATCGCAAGCTCCTCCGTCGTGCGCGCCCTCGGGATCGCCGCGGCGCAGCTGGTGTGCGGTTTCCTGGCTGGCGGCGGCCTGGGTGCGGCGATTGGTGCGACGATCGCGGGCCAGGGCCTCGCCGTCGCCTACCTGTCGTGGCGTGCCCGCGACGTGCGCGAGCGCGAGGCTGAGGATCCGACCCTGCGCGAGGTGGCCTCGCGCTACCGCAAGATGGCCCTCGTGGGAGTACCCAACGTCGTCGTCGACGCGGTGCGCACGAGCGCGATCCCGATGCTCATCGCCACGTATTCCGTGGCCTCACTCGGCCAATTCAACATGGCGTGGCTGGCCCTGCAGGCCCCGGTCGCCCTCATCGCCGGGGCGCTGTCGCAGGGTGTACCTGCCGCGCCTGTCGGACACCCTCCCGGTGAGATGACACGCGTCGTCGTGCGGGTCGGCGGCATTGCGCTGGCATGCTCGATCCCCGTGTTCGCCCTGCTCGCGGGGGCGAGCCCCGCGATCTTCCCCCTTGTCTTCGGGGCGCGCTGGGAGGCGGCCGGATACTTCGCGCGCTCCCTGGCCCCCTGGCTGGCCCTCACGGTCGCGACCTCGCCGCTCTCAAACGTGTTCGTCGCGACCTACCACCAGCGCCGCATGCTGGCCTTCGCGTGCGTGTACTGCGTGGCGCCGCTGATCTGGCTCGCGCGCAGCCCCTACGGCGTGGAGGCCACGGTCGCGGTGCTGGGCGGCCTCATGGCTGCGCTGCTGGCGTGCATGCTCCTCATGGCTGTCCTGACGGCGCGCGCCTACGACCGCGGGGATGGCGCGCGGCCGGAGGCGGCGTAGACGTGGGCGACCGCGTGAAACCTTTGTGAAACAGGCGATCTCGTCGCCTCCTGACACGCCTCTCCCCAAAAGTCGCATGCAATTCCCACGCGGTTCGAATCTATGGGCGATCAAAAGTGTTGATATTCCAATGTTTTTAGCGGCACTAAGAAAAGTTAGTGAACCCAAATTGCATCCGAGGTTTGTGGGGAACTATTGATGTGTCGCTCGCGCGGCCAGGGCCCGCTCGTAGGCCTCGCGCAGGCGCGCCGCCCCCCTCCTCCCAGGTGGGGATCGCGGGAGCGGTGAAGGCGTCGATGTCCTCTCGCGTGATGGACTCCAACGCAGAAACGAGGTCGTGCTCCGGATCCTCCAGCACCCACGTGTCAGCCTGACCACCCAGGTATCGGCGGGCCTCGGACAGGGGAGAACACAGCGCCGGCACCCCAGCCGCGAAGGCCTCCATCATCTTGTTGGGCGTGGACATGCGGTGCGAGCGGCACCCGGACTCGATGAGGCACAGCGCCACGTCAGCCCCGCGCGTCATGGCCAGAACCTGGTCCGGTTCCACGGGAGGCAGGCGGTGGATGTTCGGGTGGGTCGCTGCGGCCCGCTCGACCTCGGGAAGAAGCGCGCCCGCTCCGACGAAGACCACGTGCGCGTTCGTTACATGCTCAAACGCGCGCAGAATCAGGGGAATATTGCGCCCGGGCGCCAGGTAGCCCGAATGCAGATACAGGAGCGCCGCCTCCGGGATCCCCAGCTGCGCGCGCAGGTCGATGACTCCCTCCGCGCCCGTCGGGGCGTTCGTGACGACGACCGGATCCACGCCCGGGTAGGCCTCGCGGTACCACTGCGCGATCGACTCATTGACCACGGACACCACGTCCGCACGGTGGATATAGCGGCGCTCGATGACGCGCTGGAGGCGCTGGCGCAGGCCCGCCGACCCCACCGTCTCCGTCTCCAACTCGTGCGCGTTATACGCAAACACCGCGCCCGTGCGCCGCGCGAGCGCGTGCGCGAGCGGTAGCAGGAACAGATTCTGCGCGGAGACGGCCGCGACGCGCTGCCTCGCGAACCGCCGATACACCCGAGCCCCCCCACGCCATGATGACCCTCGGACCGCCTAGGGGCGCACCCAGGGAGGCTCCCCGAATCCGCGTGAGGCGGACGGTGGGGCCACGGCCTCGTCCGTGGGGAGGTCGCCCTGATCGATGCCGACGACGTGCGTCTGGGAGAAAAGTGGGGACAGCGAACGCGCGATCTTCACCAGGCGACCGGGCGAGGCCAGGTTCGACGGGTAGAGCAGGAGGTTGAGCGCGCGATCCACGCCCCCATTGTAGGTGGGGCGGGGCATTACACTGGAGGGGAACAACGAGGCCGGAGACGGAAAGGGGAGCCGCATGCGCATCGCGGTCGTCGGCATGGGCAAGATCGGTTTGCCGCTGGCGGTGCACTACGCGCGCGGCGGGCATACCGTCGTCGGCGTGGACGTGAACCCTCGCGTGGTCGCCCTCATTAACGAGGGGGTCGAACCTTTCCCGGGTGAGGCGCACCTGGCCGAGTACCTGCCCTCGCTTGCCTCCTCCGGTTCCCTGCGCGTCACGGCCGAGTACGCCGAGGCGATCCCCGGCGCCGACGCGGTCGTCATGGTCGTGCCCCTTGTTGTCGATGACGAGAGCCGCCCCGACTTTCGCGTCATGGACGCCGCCACCCGCTCCATGGCCGCCCACCTCACGCCCGGCACCCTCGTCTCCTACGAAACGACCCTGCCCGTGGGCACGACGCGCGGGCGCTACAAGCCCCTCATCGAGGAGGTCTCCGGCCTGACAGAGGGCCGCGACTTCGACGTGGTGTTCTCGCCCGAGCGGGTCTTCACCGGCCGCGTCTTCGCCGACCTGGCCCGCTACCCGAAGCTCGTGGGGGGCCTGCGCGAATCCGGCGAGGCTCGCGGCGTTTCCTTCTACGAGGCCGTCCTCTCCTTCGATCAGCGCGACGACCTGCCACGCCCCAACGGCGTGTGGCCCATGGGCGGGGCCGAGGCCGCCGAAATGGCCAAGCTCGCCGAGACTACCTATCGGGACGTCAACATCGGCCTGGCCAACCAGTTTGCGCGCTACGCAGACGCGGCCGGCATCGACGTCGCGCGCGTCATCGAGGCCTGCAACTCCCAGCCCTACTCTCACATCCACCGGCCCGGCATCGCGGTTGGCGGCCACTGCATCCCCGTCTACCCGCGCCTCTACCTGGCCGGCGACCCGGACGCGACCGTCGTATCCGCAGCCCGCGCCGCCAATGCGGACATGCCCGCCTACGCGGTCTCGCGCGCCGCCGCCCTGCTGGGGTCTCTGGAAGGCCTGCGCGTCGCGGTCCTGGGTGCCGCCTACCGCGGTGGGGTCAAAGAAACCGCGTTCTCCGGCGTCTTCGGCGTCACCCGCGCGCTGCGCGAGGCCGGGGCGCAGGTGAGCGTTCACGATCCGCTGTACTCCGACGACGAGCTGGCAGCCTTCGGGTGGGACGCGTACCACCTCGGCGAGCCGGTGGACGTCGCCATCGTCCAGGCGGACCATGCCGCTTACCGGGACCTGGCCCCCGCTGACCTGCCCGGCGTACGACTCCTCGTCGACGGCCGCGCCATCACCTCACCCGAGGCCTGGGCCGGCACGCCGCGCATCACGATCGGCGGGGGAAGCGCCCCCGCATGCTAGTCACTCTGGCGACCCGTACCTTTACGCCCGAGCCGACGGCCGCCGCGCTGCGCCTCGGGGCACTCGCCCGCGCGCTCGCCGCAGGCGGCGACAGGGTCCGGGTCCTCACCTCGCGCCTGGCTCCCTCCGTTGCCCGCGTTTCCCGTCAATCCGGAGACGGTGGCGTCGGTGCGGGGGAGGGGTGCAGCCTCATCAGCGTGCGCCGCGCCCCCGTCCTGCGCGACCGCACGGGAGCGGTGCGCGGATACGTCTCCTATATGTCTTTCGACATCCCCCTTGTCGCCAGGCTGCTGGCCGGTCCTCGCCCCGACGTCGTCGTTTCGGAGCCCCCGCCGACGACCGGAGTCGCCGTGCGCATCGCCTGCGCGGTGCGCCGCGTTCCCTACGTCTACTACTGCGCCGACATCGTCTCGGACGCCGCCGCGCTCGCGGGCGTGCCCGGCATCGTCGTGCGCACGGTCGCGGGCCTGGAGTCCTTTGCGCTGCGTGGAGCTCGGCGCGTCATTGCCGTCTCCGATGGGGTCGCCGGCCGCGCCCGTGACTTGGGGGCTCGGGACGTTACGGTCGTCCCCAACGGGGTGCGCGTGCCCGACGCCGTGGCCGCCAGCCCCCCCCGAGGGATTCCCCGCCTGCGACGGTCCCGTCTTCGTCTACGCGGGCACGGTCGCCCAGTGGCTGGCCCCTGAGATCTTCGTCGACGCCTTCGAGCGTGCGCGAGCGCGGCTCGGGGACGCGCGCCTCGTGTTCGTGGGGCAGGGGAGTGGATGGGATGCCCTCGCCGAGCGCTCGCGCGGCGTGGCTGGCGTCGAGATGATCCCTGCCGTCAGCGCTTGGGAGGCGGATCGGTGGATGGCGCGAGCCTCCGTAACTCTCGCCTCGCTGCGGCCGGGTGGATACGACTACGCCTACCCGACGAAGATCCTCGCCTCCCTCGCGCAGGGCACTCCCGTCATCTACGCGGGGCCCGGACAGGCCGCCCGCGACGTCACGGAGGGTGGGCTTGGGGTGGCGTGCGGCCTCGACGTCGATGAGATTGCCGAGGCCATGGTGGCCCTCGCGTCGGGCGGCGCTCCTGGGCGGGGCACGAGGGGGTGCGAGCCTGGGTTCGCGAGCATCGATCGGTCGTATCCTCCTCGGCTGCGGCGGCAGCGGTGGTTCGAGCGGCGCTCGCGTAAGACTGACGGTTTCTCTTCTCTGTGGCGCTGACGTGGCAGCATTGCCGCGCGACGTTCTCTGGGGGCCTCGGCCTCGTCTCACATGCGGAAAAGCAATCGTTTTAGTTCGTATCAGTTTATGTATGTAACTATTTTCATGTTTACAGTTGCATCATAAGTACCTAGAATCGCGACTGTCACATCGGCAACTGAAGGATCACTATGCGCTCCTCGTGGAGGACCATCGTCGCCGGGCTCGTCCTGGCCCTCGGTGCCGCCGTATCGGCCCTCGTGCCGCCGGCGCACGCAGCAGGTATCACGATCGCCATTGACCCCGGTCACGGCGGCTCAGACCCCAGTGCGGTCGCCAACGGCCTGCGTGAAAAAGGACCTGACCCTCGCGGTCTCCCTGGCATTGAAGGAAGAACTGAAAGCTACGACGGCGTGCGCGTCGTCGCGACCCGCACGACGGATACCCGTCCTCGGAAAAACACCAGCGCCGACCTGTCGAGCCGCGTCGACATGGCAGCTGCGGCGGATGCGGACGCCCTCGTCTCCATCCACTTCAACTCGGGCTCGCCCATCGCGAACGGTGCGGAGGTCTGGTACGCGAACTCTTCCTCGTACAACTATGGCACCCACACCCAGGGACGTACCCTGTCCAACGCTATCCAGAAGCAGCTGACCAGCCTTGGACTGGCTGATCGCGGCATCAAGACGCGTGACAACCCCTACTACGACTACCCGGACGGTTCGACCGGCGACTACTACGCGATCATCCGCCAGTCCCGCGAAGAGAACATGACCGGCATCATCGTCGAGCACGCCTTCGTGACCTCCGCGTCCGACGCCGCACTCCTGCGTGACGCAAACTTCGTGCGCTCACTCGGCATTGCCGATGCCACCGGCATCGCCCAGGCGTACGGGCTGAGCAAGGGGACGTGGGAGCCGTCGGGCGACACCTGGCGCTTCGTGCGCGACGGCCAGGCCAAGACCGGCTGGTTCAGCGCGGGCGGCCGCTGGTACTGGGCGGGTTCCGATGGGCGCACGATCCGCGGATGGTCCACCATCAACGGGCGCCGCTACTTCTTCGACGACTCCACCGCCATGGTGACGGGTTGGAAGCAGGAAGACGGCAAGTGGTACTACCTGCGTCCTGACGGTGACATGGCCACCGGATGGGTGAAGGACGCCGGCTCCTGGTACTACCTGAATTCCGACGGTGTCATGGTCACCGGCTGGCTGCTCGATGGCGGTACCTGGTACTGGCTCGATCCCTCCTCGGGTGCGATGGTCACGGGCTGGGTCAAGGTCGGCGGTGCCTGGTATCACATGGCGGGCTCCGGCGCGATGAACACCGGCTGGCTGCTCGATGGCGGTACCTGGTACTGGCTCGATCCCTCCTCAGGTGCGATGGTCACGGGCTGGGTCAAGGTCGGCGGTGCCTGGTATTACATGGCGGGCTCCGGCGCGATGAACACCGGCTGGCTGCTCGATGGCGGTACCTGGTACTGGCTCGATCCCTCCTCGGGTGCGATGGTCACGGGCTGGGTCAAGGTCGGCGGTGCCTGGTATTACATGGCGGGCTCCGGCGCGATGAACACCGGCTGGCTGCTCGATGGCGGCACCTGGTACTGGCTCGATCCCTCCTCGGGTGCGATGGTCACGGGCACGCATGACGTTGATGGACGCACCTCCTCCTTCGCCTCATCGGGGGCGTGGCTGGGCTACGTGGACGGTGGAGGGCGCCCGCGGCGGACGCGGCGTCTCGTTCGGCCTCGCGTGCCGATTCGGTTACTAACGCCGCCGGTCAGCGCCTCATCATGAGCGCGCCCACCGCCTCGCGCGCGGAGATCATCGACGCAATGGAAGAGGCATGGGACGAGGTCGGCTACAGCTACCCGAGCGCCCTGAGCGCCGGCGGTGCACAGACTATCCGTGACTTCGCCTCCGTCGTCTACGACGAGGCCGTGGCCGAGGGTGTGTCTCCCGAGCTGGTCTTCGTCCAGGCCATGGAGGAGACGGGCTGGCTGCGATTTGGCGGCGACGTGAGCGTCAACCAGTACAACTTCTCCGGCATCGGCGCGGTCGGCGGCGGCGCGAAGGGTGCCACATTCCCGGATGTGCGCACCGGCATTCGGGCTCAGGTCCAGCATCTGCGAGCCTACGCGGACAACTCGGTGACCACGGCCTCGCTCGCGAACACGGTCGTCGACCCGCGCTTCACCTACGTGCGCAAGGGTGCTGCCCCCGTGGTTGAATACCTCGGCATCCAGGAGAACCCGAACCACACCGGTTGGGCCGCGGCCAAGAACTACGGCTACGACCTGGTCTCCATGATGAACGCGTACTTCTGAGAGTTTTCCGTGACGAGGCCGGGGCCAGCCGCGTGGGAATGCGCGGCTGGCCCCGGCCTCGTTTATCTGCGGCACGCACAGATGTTGCGCTCCGGCGGGGTATCTGCGGAAACGACTACAATCTCAAAGAGCGGTCCGTCTCCACGGCCTCGGGCCGCCTGCGCCGGACAACTACGTGTCAACGACTTCGAATGGAGGTGCCCGGGTGAACAGCTCCTACAGCAAGACGTACGCGTCTGATCCTCAGCTCTGGGACGCAGGTCCAAGCTTCCTGCTGAAGTGTCAGTACACGGATGGGACGCAGGCGGTGATTCTGTCCGGATGGCATCGCAGGGCCATGGAGTTCGAGAATCCGATCGTTTTGCCTCCGCTGGACGACGGTGAGGGCCACCGGTACTGCCCGATCGATGCGCACACCCATCGCGAGGACCCGTGGAGCGGTATCGACAGGTACGAGCTCGAAGTGTCGCTCGACGGCGCGCACGACGGTGAGATCTCCTCCCTCCTCGACAAGCTCATGGCACCGGCCGTCGCTCACGCATTGATGGCATCGATGCCGGAGATGATTCAGCGGGTCTCGGCGAACAAAAACGAACGTGCCCTTGCAGGGTAGATAACGACACGTGGATCACGTACGTCGATCTGCTGACCCAGAACCTGCCGGCCCGCTCCGGCGACACCTCCGAGCCGCTTCGTGCCCTCCATCGCTGGTGCCGGATCTTCGACATGGGCAACGGTACCGTCACGATCTATCAGCGGGTCTCGCCAGACCAGCTCGACAATCTTCGCTGGCCGCACAACGGCATCTGGCTGAACCGTGGGCAGGGGTACTTCACCGATCCTTCGGACGTGGGTGACATCGTTGAGGCGTTCTCGATCCCGATCAAATATGAGCAATACAACCTCGAGAACTGGCGGATCGAGTTCGAATTCTGGGAGAACGAGCCCTTCCAGATCATGATCAGCGACGATTCCGAGGAGGCCGCGCAGCTCTCGGGCGGGCGCAGCGCGAAATCGGCGTGCTCTCCCAGTTCGTGACCACGGCGTTCCTCGTCTCCAGGAACCTCGAACGCCGTTCCAAGGTCAACGAACTCGTGACCGGGAACGAGGCCCTGCGCAGCCTCGCGACGCGCAAGGTCGCCGAACTCAAGGCGACGATCGAAGAGTACCGACGGCTGCTCGAGCGAGCGTCCGGCCTGCTCGCGAACACCGCTCAGTCCGTCCAGGCCGTCGCGAACCAGGAAAACGCCGAGGCCGCAGAACGAACGAATACGTTCCTCACCTTTGCCTCCGCAGTCTTTTTTGTACCGACGCTCATCATCTCTTTCTTCTCGATGTCCATCATTGGTCTCAACCAGGGCGAGCATCTTCCCTCGCTGTGGTTCGTGCTTGCCCTGTGTCTGGCGAGCGTGGTCGTCGCGATCGGCGTTCTCGTTGTGTTGAGGCACCAGCTGAGGAAGAGTCGACAGAAGGCCCAGAGGAGGCGATGACGATGTTCTGTACCATCACGTCAGGCGAGATCCGGCAGGCGCTGGAGCAGGTGTCGCGCCAGTACCTGGCCGGCAACCTCTCGCGGCCGCAGGTGGTTGCGCACTACGACACGAGCGATCTCGAAATTGGGATCACGTCCTATACCGATGACGCGCGCGAGCAGCCGCACTTCCATACGCGGGCCACCGAGTACCAGTACATGCTGTCCGGGTGGACGCAGTACCTGGATACGGACACTGGCGAGGAGCATGAGTTCCGGGCGGGCGACTTTTACGTCATCGAACCCGGGACGACATACGCGCAGCGCTCGAAGCGAGGGACGCGGATCCTCTTCATCAAGGTTCCCTCCACGAACGACAAGAACGTCGTCACCCCGGCCCGGATGTCGAGGCGTGGCTGGCCTCGGCCCTGACGACGATGCGCGTGGACTACTCCCACGCTCCCCGATGCGCCGGCGGCTAACTCGATCGCCCCTGCGGCGGCGGTCGCCATCGAGCACGAGGGTCACATCCTCATGCTCCAGCGCCGAGATGAGTGGGGAATTGGACGCTCCCGGGCGGCACCCTCGAATTCGGCGAAAGTCTCGCCGAGTGCGCGGTCCGCGAGCTCAGGGAGGAGACTGGCCTTGACGTGCAGGTGACCGGGATCGTCGGCACCTACACGGACCCGGATGTGCGCATCGCATACTCCGACGGGGAAGTTCGCCAGGAGTTCACCGTCGTGTTTTACGGGGTGTCCACTGGACACGAGGTGTCTCTCGACTCTGAATCCATGGGTTTCCAGTGGGTGCACAAGGACAAGCTCCTCGATCTGCGCCTCGCTGACTCTCAGCGTCGCAGGCTTGAGGATCTCCTGCGGTATCTGGCCGACGGCACGCAAAGGATCGCATGATGACTGACTCGATGCCCGCAATCGGCATGGATGAGAACCGGCTATGCCACTGCCGCGGGGTGGGGATGAAAGCCTCCGAGCTGGGGCGCACCCTGTTTGGCTGGTCGGATGAGAAGTGCCGCGACATGTTCGTGATGGGCTACCTGCACGATGTCGGCTATCAATTCGCCCATGAACAGTCCGAGCATGAGGAACTTGGCGGGGCCCTGCTGCGCTCCCTGGGGTTCACGTACTGGGCGGAGATTTTCCACCACGGCAACCCCGACAGCACCTACCGGTCGGAGGAGCTCCTGGTGCTCAACCTGGCGGACATGCTGACCTCGAAGGACGGCAGCGCTACCACTATTCCTGCGCGCCTTGCGGACATTGCGAGCCGCTACGGGGTTGAATCGACGCAGTATGCGGCGGCGCAGAAGCTCGCGGACGTGCTCGTCGCGCAGGTACGGGAGATCGGCGGTTCGCAGGACATCCTGAGCCAGCTGCTCTGAGCGCACGTTCGGGGCGAATCGGCTGCGCGCCTCAACAGTCTTCTGCGGCCGCTGCCCATGTGGATAGGTTGTGCGCATCCGGATAGGTTATGCGCTTCTGGATAGGTTAATAAGCTATCCGGATGTTCGTAACCTATCCGGATACGCAGCCCCATTCGCAACCGTCGCCCCACGCGCACGCAGTGAACGCGGACATGGCAACGGCCCCGGGTGCTCGCCATGAACACCCGGGGCCGAGCCACGCATGCAATCAGCCGCGCAGGGAAGCGACGTAGGAGTCGATACGCTGCGAGGAATCCTCGGGGATGAAGCCCGTGGCCTTGATCTTCGTCAGGTCTAGGACAGAGGACAGGGGGCGCGGAGCCACCTCGCGGCCTGCGAAGTACTCCTGCGTCGTCACCTCGGTGACGTCTTCCGGATCGCGGCCGCACAGCTCGAACACGCGCTTGGCGACCTGCGCCCAGCTCGCATGACCGGCCCCTCGCCAGACGGGTTGTAGGTGCCGAACGGTGCCTCGCTGGTCAGCAGGTGAATAATGCCGCGCGCAAGGTCGGAGGTGAAGGTCAGGCGGCCCACCTGGTCGGACACAACCGAGGGGAGGTGCCTGATTCGCCAGGGACGCCATGGTCTTCAGGAAGTTCTTGCCGTCGCCCACGACCCAGGAGGTGCGCACGATGTGGTGCTTCGGCGTCGAGGCGACAGCGGCATCGCCGCCCGCCTTCGACTGGCCGTACGCGCCCAGGGGCGAGGGGCCTCGTCCTCGACGTGCACGTCCTGCGTGCCATCGAAGACGTACTCCGTCGAGATGTGGACCATCGTCACGCCGTGAGCCGTGGCCTCGCGGGCCAGGACCGCCGGGCCCGTCGAGTTCGCCTGCCAGGTCGCGCGGCGGCCTCAGGGCGTCTCAGCGCCATCGACGTTTGTCCACGCGGCCGCGTTGATCACCACGTCGATGTCGTCCCACGGCAGAGCGGCCACCTGCTCGGCATCGAAAATCGACACCTCGGGCAGGGTCCACGCCCGTCACCGTGAAGCCGGCCTCGGGCAGTGCACGCATGAGCTCGCGCCCCAGCTGGCCGTTCGCGCCCGTCACGAGCGCGCGGCGACCCGCCGGGACCGGTGCGGGGAACGGGTCACGTCCGCCATGCGCGGGTGGGCCTTGTCCTTGTCGGACAGGATGGCGCGCTCGAGCGGGATCGGCCAATCCACGGCGGCCGTCTCGTCGGCCAGGTTCAAGAAGGTGTAGCGCGCGTCCGGCGACCAGTGGTCGTTGACCAGGTACGTGTAGGGCCGTGTTCGGCTCCAGGGGTCTGGTAGGAGTTACCCACGCCGCGGGGACGAACACCGCCACGCCCGGTCGATGATCGTCGTGTAGACGGTGCCGAAGGAAGGCCCTCTCGCAGGGTCCACCCACGCGCCAAACACGCGGCCGGTCGCGACCGACACGAACTTGTCCCACGGCTCCGCGTGAATGCCTCGCGTCACCCCGACCTCGTCGTTGAACGAGATGTTGTTCTGCACGGGCTGGAAATCCGGCAGGCCCAGCGCGACCATCTTCTCGCGCTGCCAATTCTCCTTGAACCAGCCTCGGTTATCGCCGTGAACAGTCAGATCAATGCGCAAAAAGCCGGGGATCGGCGTGGTCGTAATCCCCAGGGGCTTAGCGGTGGGCGCCATGGTTCTTCCTTACGTGCGTGATTTTTGTGCGGACGCAGCATTCCATGTAAATACTATCCGATCTGCACCCCCGCGGCGATGTGCGCCGCCCCATGGGCGCGCGCGGGGGCAAAGTTGTGGAAAAATGCTGTCGTATAGGGATAATTGTCAACGACGCGCGACCCACACGAGGACGCGCCGGGAAGCGGAGGCAACATGAAAGGCATCATCCTGGCGGGCGGCTCGGGCACCCGTCTCAACCCGATTACGCTGGGGACATCGAAGCAGCTCGTCCCCGTCTACGACAAAGCCGATGATCTACTACCCGCTGTCGACCCTCATGCTGGCGGGCATCAGCGAGGGTCCTCGTCATCACGACCCCTCACGACGCTCCGTCGTTCCACCGCCTGCTCGGCGATGGCAGCCAGCTCGGCGTCAACATCTCCTACGCCGTCCAGCATGAGCCCAACGGCCTCGCGCAGGCCTTCGTGCTCGGCGCTGACCACGTGGGCAACGACAGTGCCGCCCTGGTCTTGGGCGACAACATCTTCTACGGCCCCGGCATGGGTGCGCAGCTGCGTCGCCACGTTGACCCCGACGGTGGCGCCGTCTTCGCCTACCACGTGTCCAACCCGCGTGAGTACGGTGTCGTGGAATTCGACGAGGAGTTCAACGCGCTGTCGATCGAGGAGAAGCCCGAGCACCCCAAGTCGAACTACGCGGTGCCCGGCCTGTACTTCTACGACAACGACGTGGTTGAGATTGCCCGCAACCTCAAGCCGAGCGCGCGTGGCGAATACGAGATCACCGACGTGAACCGCTCCTACCTCGAGGCCGGCAAGCTCAAGGTTGAGGTCCTCCCGCGCGGCACCGCGTGGCTCGACACCGGCACGTTCGACTCCCTCGCGGACGCCACCGCATTCGTGCGCACGGTCGAGGCCCGCCAGGGCATGAAGATCGGTGCCCCCGAAGAGGTCGCGTGGCGCATGGGCTTCATTGACGACGAGGGCCTGCGCCAGCTGCCGAGCCCCTGGTCAGAGTCCGGGTTACGGCGCGTACCTGCTCGAGCTGCTTGAGCGAGAGGGGTGCTGAGTGAGCCGTCCCAGCGTTCAGTCCCGCCTGCTCATCGTTATCCCTGCGTGGAACGAGGAGGAGGTGCTCGGTGATGTCCTCGTGATGGTAAAGGCTGAGAAGCCTTCCTTCGCGGATATCCTCGTGGTCTCCGACGGGTCGACGGACGCGACCGCCGACATCGCGCGCGCCGCGGGCGTGGCCGTCCTCGACCTGCCGCTGAACCTGGGGGTCGGTGGTGCGATGCGCGCCGGCTTCCAGTATGCGCGGCGCATGGGCTACGAGTATGCGTGCCAGCTCGACGCGGACGGCCAGCACGATCCGCGCGAGATCGACACGCTCATCGAGATGGCCTCGAGCGAGCATGCGGACGTCGTTATCGGCTCGCGTTTCGCGGGCAAGGGGGGATTACCACGCGCGGGGTCCGCGCAAGTGGGCGATGAACCTCTTCTCGGTCATCCTCTCGCGCGTGTGTGGCACCCACTTGAGCGATACGACCAGCGGTTTCAAGCTCTACGGCCCCCGTGCGCTCTCGCTGTTCGCGCGCAACTACCCGGCCGAGTACCTGGGTGACACGATCGGTGCGCTCGTCATCGCGGCGCGCTCGCACCTGGTCGTGCGCGAGGTCGGTGTGCAGATGCACCCGCGCGCGGGCGGTGAGCCTTCCCACAATCCGATCAAATCGGCGCTCTTCCTGGTGCGCGCGACGATGGCCCTCGCGGTCTCCCTGTCGCGCCCCGGCGAGAGGTCGCCCAGGCGCCGGAGGAGAACGCATGAGCCCCACGTACGTGCTTGGACTGGTGTTCGCGATCATCATCCTGGTGATGGTGTTCGTCAAGATGCGTAACTCGGGCCTGAAGGAACGCTACGGCCTGTGGTGGTATTGCATCGCCTTGTTTACGGCGCTGCTGTCCATCTTCCCGCCGATCCTGAAGTGGAGCGCGATGCAGCTGGGCGTCGTTGTCCCGCTGAACCTCGGGTTCTTCCTGGCGGGTGTGGTGCTGCTGCTCCTGTCGCTGCGTTTCTCGGTGGACCTGTCGCGTTCGGATGACGATCGCCGTCGCCTGACTGAGGAGGCCGCGATCCTGCGCCTGCAGGTGGAGGATCTGCGTCGTCGCGTCGACGCCCTTGAAGCGTCTCGCCCGGGGGATGATCAGTCTCGCTGAGGCGCGCGCCTTCATGACAATTAACGAGGCCGGGGCCCGTCAGGTGCAAACCTGACGGGCCCCGGTTCGTCATGTGGGAGCGCCCCTGGGCGGCCGGTCTGCGAGGCGGCGCGGCGCGGTTAGCGCAGCAGCGTGCCGTCGGGGCCGAGGCTGAGGCGCTCGGTGGGAGCGGCGGGGTCGACCTCGCCCTCGGCGAGCTTGCGCTTGAGCGCGGAGGCAGGGTGCGACACGGGGACGGTGGGCTCGTCGGAGTCGTCGTCGCTGTCCGCGGCGCTCGGTGTGGGGTCCGAGGCCTCGATCGGTGAGGCGCCAGGCGACACAATGGGGGTCAGGGAGATGCGCGCCCCCATCGCGGATGCGTGCGAGGGCAGCAGGGGCTCGCCGTCGAGGTCTTTGGCCAGGTCGTCGAGCATCGTGCGGGCTTCGTCGACGATGGAGGAGTCTTCGGCGTGCAGGCCGTGCACGAGCCAGCGCACGAGCGCGATCTCGGACAGGAGCTGGGCGCGCGTGAAGACGTGCAGGTCGGTGGCGCGGCGCTCGTGGCCGTAGGTTTCGCTGAAGCGGTCGAGGAACGCGTCGGATGCGGTGGCCTGCACCCAGGCGATGTCGAGGGCGGGGTCGCCGACGTGCGCGCTGGTCCAGCCTCCGATGGCGAGGAGCGAGCCGCGCTTGACGGATAGGCAGCGCTCTTGGATGTCGCCGTGGATGGGTGCGGAGGGGAATCTCCACAGGGATACGTCCTCGAGGGCGGCCTCCCAGCGGCTCCATAGGGCCGCGGGAATGGCGACCTCGCGGGCGGCCTCGTCGAGGAGAGCGAGGTTGCGGTCGCGGCACTCGATGGCCGTGTAGGGTGGGCAGGCCGATCGAGGAGAAGACGGTCTCGGGGAGGTTGTGCAGGGGCTGCGAGGGCGCGTCCAGGGACGCGGGCAGCAACGGATCGGTGTCGAGGTCCTCGTCCGTGGGGGCGGTGCCACCCGGGTCGCGGTGGACGTAGACGGTGCCCCCGCCGCTGGTCTTCACCTGGCCTGCGAGGCGGGGCACGTCGAAGGGGATGTAGTCGTGGTCGTGTGCCTGGCCGAGCCGGTCCAGGATGCCGGAGGTCGCTTCGAGCGCTGGTCCGGAGACCTCCTCGTGGGGGCAGGTGACGATCCAGCGGTGTCCGGCGGCGTCTTCGATGCCGGTCACGGTGGAGAGCTCGTCGCTGTAGGTGGGCGGGCGCAGGGCTGTGACGCGCATGCCGGGGACGGCTGCGGTGGCCAGGGCTGCCAGTTCGAGGGGGCTCTTGCGGGATGTCATTGCCTTAACGTATCGCGGCCGGGGCCGGTGCGCGCCTCCCCGCGCGGGTGCGAGGAGGATTGGATGGATGTGGGTTTGCTCCTTTCCGAAAAACTCTGTTACTTTCAACACATTGGCTTGGTCTGTAGCAAGGAGGCGAAGCGATGGAAGCCACGACGCGCGCGCTCGCCGCACGGGTGCGTGAGGACTTAGCCGCGGGCGGAGTTGACGCGGCCCGAGACCCTCGGTCTGTGCGTTTGCTCATTCACCGCGCCATCGACCGCTTTGCGTCCGACCTGCTGCCCGCGGCCCGCGCGCAAGTCGAAGCGGATCTCATGGACGACATCTGCGGTCTCGGTCCGCTTCAGGCGCTCATGGATGATCCCTCGGTTGAGGAGATCTGGATCAACGCGGCCTCGCGCGTGTTCGTGGCCCGCTCGGGTGTCGCCGAGCTGACGAGCCTGATCCTCACCGACGAGGACGTGCGCGCCCTCGTCGAGCGCATGCTCCACCACTCCGGGCGCAGGCTCGACCTGTCCAGCCCCTTCGTCGATGCGATGCTCGCGGGAGGGGAGCGCCTCCACGTCGTCATTCCGCCCGTCACAGGATCGTCGTGGAGCGTTAACATCCGCAAGCACATCCAGCGCGCCCGCACCCTGGATGACCTGGTCGCGGTTGACATGCTCGTCCCTCCGATGAGGGATTTTTTGGCGGCCGCCGTCTCCGTGGGACTTTCCGTCCTCGTCTCGGGTGGCACGCAGGCGGGGAAGACGACGCTGTTGCGCGCGCTCGCGGGGGAGCTGCCTAGGTCACGCCGTGTCATCTCCTGTGAGGAAGTCTTCGAGCTGGGCCTGGCCAACTGGGACCACGTTGCGATGCAGACGCGACCGGCCGGCGCGGAGGGGACGGGCGAGATTACGCTGCGTGACCTCGTGCGTGAATCGCTGCGTATGCGCCCCGAGTACCTGATCGTCGGAGAGGTTCGAGGCCCGGAAGCCCTCGACCTTCTGGTGGCCCTCAACGCGGGCGTGCCTGGCATGGCGACCGTGCACGCGAACTCGGCTCGCGAGGCCCTCGACAAGCTGTCGATCCTGCCGCTCCTGGCGGGCGAGAATGTGACGACGGGATTCGTGACCCCGACCCTGGCCTCGTCCATCGACCTCGTCTGCCACGTCGAGCGGGGCGCTGACGGGCAGCGCCACGTCGCCGAGATCATGGCGGTCCCGGGGCGCGTCGAAGGAAACCGAATCGAGACTGCCACCCTCTTCCGCTTCGATGGTTGCCGGTGCGTCCGAGGTGCCGGCGGCCTGGACCTGCACGATCGTTTTGCCGCCGCCGGCTTTGATCTCGCGTCCCTCCTGGATTGGGGGCAGGCGTGATCGCGATCGTGTGGGCTCGTGTTCGGGATCGGCCTCGTCGTGGCCGTGTCTCCCTGGTTCACGCCGCCTCCGGCGTGGCGGCCGTGAGGGGCCGTGGAAGCGCCTGCGCGAGGACGTGTCCCGTGCCCGCATCCCCGGCCTGACGGCCCTGCGCCTCGTCGCGCTGAGCCTCGCCATCGGAAGCATCGTCGCGCTCGTCATCCTGGCTGTCACGGGAGCCTGGCCCGTCGCCCTCATCGTCTCCGTCGGCGTCGCGTTCCTGCCCTACGCGTGGGTCGTCTCCCGCCTCGGCGCGCAAGCGAAAACCGTGAGGGCCGCATGGCCCGAGGTCATTGACGCCATGGTGTCCGGCGTGCGCGCGGGCACGACGCAGCCCCAGGTGCTCTGTGACCTTGCCGAGGAGGGGCCCGTCCCCGTGCGCTTCGCCTTCGACGCGTTCTCGCGGGATTACAGCGCTAACGGCCGTTTTCGAGCTCGCTCTGGACGCGATGAAAGAGACGGTCGCCGACCCGTCGCCGACCGCATCGTCGAGGCGCTGCGCATTGCTCGATCCGTGGGCGGGGCGGACCTGACCCGCCTGCTTCAAGACCTCGCCTCGCTGCTGCGCGAGGATGCGCGCGTGCGCGGAGAACTCGAGGCGCGTCAATCCTGGACTGTGGGCGCCGCCCGCCTCGGCCTCGCGGCCCCCTGGGTCGTCCTGCTCCTCCTGTCGGGAGGCGGGGCCAGTGCGAGCGTCTGGAACTCGCCGGGCGGTATCGCCGTCCTGTGCTCGGGAGCCGGCGTCTGCGTCATCGCCTACCTGATCATGAAGGCCATGGGGCGCCTGAGCACCGACCCGAGGAATCTTGGGGGCATGCGATGAACCCGTGGATCCCGCGAGCCCTCGACCTGGCCGTCGCCCTCGTTGCCGGCGCGGGCCTCGTCCTCATCCTGGCCGCCGCCCGCGCGCCGCCCCTCCTTCGTTGACCGCGTCGCTCGGGGGCCGTGTGCAGGGAGCGCCCGCCCTCCGCGCTCGCCGCGTGGGTGCGCCGCGTGAGCGCATCGGCTCTGGATTCGCTCGGATCCACCAGCGAATCAGTGGCCCGCAGGCTTGACCTGGCCGGCATGAACCCGGACGTGTCCGTCTTTCGGCTGCGCCAGGCGGCCTCGGGGGTTGCAGGCCTCGTCGCCGCATGCGCCCTCGTTGCCGCGCGCCACGCCTCCTCCCTGCGCGCCTCCCTCATCCCCCGTGTGCGTGCGCGCTCGTCGGTACTCTCCTCGGGGTCGCCGGCATGGACCGCTTCCTCACCGTGCGTGCCCGCGCCGGGCAGCGCGCGATCGACGCCGCCGTGCCCGACTGCTCCGAACTCCTCGCGCTGGCGGTGGCTGCCGGCGAGTCGATCCCCGCCGCCATCGAGCGCGTCGCCGGGTGCGCGGGAGGCCCCCTCGGCGCAGAGCTGTCCCTCACTGCCGGGCACATCCGCAACGGCACGCCCTCCGTGCGCGCTCTCGCCGACCTCGTCGAGCGCACCGAATCCCCGGCCCTCACGCGCCTGAGCCGCACTCTCACCACGGCGATCGAGCGCGGCTCGCCCCTGGCCTCGGTCCTGCACGACCAGGCCCGGGACCAGCGCGAACGATCCCTCGCAGCCCCTCATGGAGGAGGGTGGGCGCCATGAGTGCGATGCTCCTGCCCGTCGTCTTCCTCATCCTGCCTGTCACCGTCATGTTCGCCCTCTACCCGGGGCTTATTGCCCTGGATTTCACCCCGTGAAGGAAGGAAACAGTCATGAAGAAACTCTTTTTCAGGAAGGCTCCCCTCGGGGAGCGCGGCGACGTGCCCGGGTGGGTCCTCATCACCCTGATGACGGCCGCGCTCGTTGTCCTCATCTGGGGCGTCGCCTCGGAGCGTCTCGTGGAGATCTTTAACCGTGCGATGGACTCGATTGCGGGCATCTGAGGAGGGGTCCGAGGTCGTCTCGACGGTCCTTGTCCAGGGCCTCGTCGTCCTCGTCATCCTCCTGCTCGTTCAGCTGGCCTTCGCTTCGCACGTGCGCACGATGAGCGTGAGCGCGGCGTCCGAGGGCGCGCGCCGTGGCGCTCTGCTCGGGGGAGACGAAGACGAGGCCCGGGCCCGCACGGGCGAACTCCTCGACTCTCTCGTGGGGGCAGCGAAGGACCGCGAGATCGCCGTGGAACGTGAGAGCGACGCGGGCGTCGACGTCCTCACCGTCACCGTGCGCACACGCCTGCCCCTCGTGGGCGGGCTTGGGCCGAGGTGGCTGACCGTGCGCGGGCGCGCCCTGGTGGAGGGGCCGTGAACGAGCGGGGAGATGCCAGCGTCGAATTCCTCGGGATCCTTGTCGTTGTCGTGATTCCCGGTGCTCTACATCGTGCTCGCGATCAGCCAGGTGAGCGCCGGCGCCATGGCGGTGGATGCGGGGGCCCGCGAGGCCGCGCGCATCCTCGCCGAGGACCCGGAACGAACGGCCGACGCCTCCCATGCCGTGACCCTCATCGTCGAGGATTTCGGTGTGAACGCGGAACCCGAGGTGGCCGCGACGTGCGATAACTGCCAGGTGGGGAAGGGGGCTGTTGATGTGCGCGTGTCCGTGCAGGTCCCGCTGCCCTTCATGCCCTCCTGGCTCGGCGACGTCGGCGTGGGCGTTTCCTCGAGTGCCCGCGCGCCCGTGCGTGAGGTGGTCGCTCGTGATTGAGGGTGAGGAGGGGCGCGTCGGGATCCTCATGTGCGCGGGCTGCGCCTTCGTGTGCCTGCTGCTCGTCATGTCGATTGCGCTCACCGAGGTTGCGATGCAGGACCGCCGCCTCGTGTCCTGCGCCGACGCCCTGGCCAGCGCCGGGGTGTCGGGAGCCTCCGCGTCCACGGTCTTCGCGGGTGGAAACTTCGGAGTTGACGAGGGGTCGGCGAGCTCTCGCGTCGACGGTGCGCTCGCGGGACTGTCGGACTCGACGTGCCGGGTCGGGGATGGGGTGAGCGTCTCCTGGGTCAGCGTGAGCAGCGGGGAGGTGGAGGTGGGTGTGAGAGCGCATCCGATGGTCTCCCTCTTGCCCCCGGTGCTGCGTAACGCGGTGGTTCCTGAGCTGGTGAGGACCTCGAGCGCACGCCTGCGTGGGGTGTAGGGACCGCCCTAAAGTGACATCCGAGACGGTCACATTGTGGGATGGTGAAGGAAGGGTGGGTAAACGAAACGTAAACTTTAGGCCATGAGCAGCTTTGATACGTCTCGTCTTTCCCCCGCGCTGGCCTCCGTTTTCGAATCCGTTCAGCGCCGTGATCCCGCCCAGGCCGAGTTCCACCAGGCCGTGTACGAGGTCCTTCTGACCATCGCGCCCCTTGCCGAGCGTCACCCCGAGTACGCCGACCTGGCAATCATCGACCGCATCGTCGAGCCCGAGCGTCAGCTCCAGTTCCGCGTCCCGTGGGCTGACGATTTGGGCAACATCCACGTGAACCGCGGCTTCCGCGTTCAGTTCAACTCCGCTCTCGGCCCCTACAAGGGCGGCCTGCGCTTCCACCCCTCCGTGAACCTGTCGATCATCAAGTTCCTCGGCTTCGAGCAGATCTTCAAGAACGCCCTGACCGGCCTGCCCATGGGTGGCGCCAAGGGCGGCGCGGACTTCGACCCCAAAGGGCAAGTCCGACGCCGAGGTCATGCGCTTCTGCCAGTCCTTCATGACTGAACTCTCCCGCCACATCGGCCCCGACACCGACGTGCCCGCCGGCGACATCGGCGTGGGTGGCCGCGAGATCGGCTACATGTTCGGACAGTACAAGCGCCTCAAGAACCGCTTCGACGCGGGCGTCCTGACCGGCAAGGGTCTGACGTGGGGCGGTTCGTTTGCGCGTACCGAGGCCACCGGTTACGGCCTCGTCTACTTCGCTGCCGAGATGCTCGCCGCGAAGGGCACGAGCTTCGACGGCAAGCGCGTCGTCGTCTCCGGTTCGGGTAACGTCGCGATCTACGCGACCGAGAAGGCTCAGCAGCTGGGCGCGACCGTCGTTGCCGTCTCCGATTCCTCCGGCTACGTCGTGGACGAGGCCGGCATCGACGTCGCGCTGCTTAAGGACGTCAAGGGAGGTGCGTCGTGGACGCGTCTCCGACTACGCAGCCGAGCGCCCCGGTGTCGTCTTCGTGCCCGGCGGCTCCATCTGGGACGTCCCCTGTGACGTCGCCCTGCCCTGTGCGACTCAGAATGAGCTGCCCCTGTCTGGCGTCGAGGCCCTCATCAAGAACGGCGTCCAGCTGGTTGCCGAGGGCGCGAACATGCCCACCACCCCCGAAGCGATCGAGGCCCTGCAGGCTGCGGGCGTCGCCTACGCCCCGGCAAGGCCTCCAACGCGGGCGGCGTGGCCACCTCCGGCCTCGAGATGCAGCAGAACTCCGGCCGCACCCAGTGGGCCTTCGAGGAGACCGACGCGAAGCTCCACCAGATCATGGTCGATATCCACGCGAACACCGTCGCCACCGCCGAGGAATACGGCGTCGCGGGCGACTACGTGGCCGGCGCGAACCTGGCGGGCTTCCGCAAGGTGGCCGACGCGATGGTCGCGATGGGTCTCATCTGATCCGCTATCTTTTCGGTGCCCCGGCGTCCTGTGGCGTCGGGGCACCGTCATATCTGTGGCCGATAGGGGAGTAAGCCCCGCCACCGTCGCCCCTTAGCGTTCCTCGTTGGGCCTGCGATCCGCTACCCTGGGTGCGTGGCCATTGAATTTTCTGAAGAGATCCCGTCCCTGCGCACCACGATGGAGAACATCCTCGCGGTCGTGCAGCCGGACAAGCTGCGCGAGCAGATCGCCGAGCTGAATGAGAAGGCGGCCGCGCCCGACCTGTGGGACGACCCGAGCGCCGCCCAGGCTGTCACGAGCTCGCTCAGCCACCGCCAGAGCGAGCTCGACCGCGTCACTCAGATGAGTGAGCGCATCGACGACCTGGAGGCCATGGTGGACATGGCTGCCGAGGACCCGGATGAGGGCGCTGACATCCTTGCCGAGGCCGAGGCCGACCTGGAGAAGCTGCGCAAGGACCTGGGCGACCTGGAGATCCGCACGCTGCTGGACGGCGAGTACGACGAGCGCAATGCCGTCATCACGATCCGAAGCGGCGCGGGTGGCGTGGATGCCGCAGACTTCGCCGAGATCCTCCTGCGCATGTATCTGCGCTGGGCGGAGCGTCACGGCTACCCGACGAAGGTCATGGACACCTCCTACGCGGAAGAGGCCGGCCTGAAGTCGGCGACCTTCGAGGTTCAGGCGCCCTACGCCTACGGCACGCTGAGCGTCGAGGCCGGCACCCACCGCCTCGTGCGCATCAGCCCCTTCGACAACCAGGGCCGCCGCCAGACGTCCTTCGCGGCTGTCGAGGTCATCCCCCTCATCGAGACCACGGACCACATCGAGATCCCCGAGTCCGAGCTGAAGGTGGACGTCTTCCGCTCCTCGGGCCCCGGCGGCCAGTCCGTGAACACGACCGACTCGGCCGTGCGCATGACCCACATCCCCACGGGCATCGTCGTGTCCATGCAGGATGAGAAGTCCCAGATCCAGAACCGTGCGGCCGCCCTGCGAGTCCTGCAGTCCCGCCTCCTCGTGCTGCGTCACGAGGAGGAGCAGGCGAAGAAGAAGGAGCTCGCTGGCGACGTCAAGGCGTCGTGGGGCGACCAGATGCGCTCCTACGTCCTCCAGCCGTATCAGATGGTCAAGGACCTGCGCACCGAGTACGAGTCCGGCAACCCCCAGTCCGTCTTCGATGGCGACATCGACGGCTTCATCAACGCCGGCATCCGTTGGCGCAAGAACGAGCAGAAGGCCGCTCAGGACTGAGCTTCCCCTTCGCGCAACCCGGCCCCGGCCTCGTCGATTCATGAACGAGGCCGGGGCCGGGGCCGTGTCAGGCACCCAGGTGGAGGGCTGAGCACCACACCGGCGGTTTTCCGCGTGTCGCAGCCGGGTCGTGACCCGATCGTTACCTAATCTGACAGGGACTATTGACCCCGATCGGACGGTCCCATGATTCGTTTTGAAGATGTCACCATGGTGTACACGCCAGGTGCCCAGCCCGCGCTGGACCACGTCTCGCTGGAGGTGGAACGCGAAGAATTCGTGTTCCTCGTCGGCAAGTCGGGTTCCGGCAAGTCCACGTTCCTGCAGCTCGTCATGCGCGAAATGAAGGCGACCAGCGGCAAGGTGTGGGTGCTCGGCAAGGACGTGTCCAAGCTGTCCACGTGGGCGGTTCCGAAGCTGCGCCGCCAGATCGGCACGGTCTTCCAGGACTTCCGACTGCTGCCCTCCAAGACCGTGTACGAGAACGTCGCCCTGGCCATGCAGGTCATCGGCAAGCCTCGCCACGCGATCGAGACCGCCGTCCCGGACGCCCTCGAGCTGGTGGGCCTTTCCGGCAAGGAATCGCGCCTGCCGCACGAGCTGTCCGGTGGTGAGGAGCAGCGTGTCGCTATCGCGCGAGCCATGGTGAACCGCCCCGAGCTGCTGCTCGCGGACGAGCCCACCGGCAACCTTGACCCGGAGACGTCGCTGGGCATCATGCGTCTCCTTGACCGAATCAACCGCACGGGCACGACCGTCGTCATGGCTACCCACGACGCGGACATCGTGAACCAGATGCGTAAGCGCGTCATCGAGCTCGCCAACGGCGACGTCGTGCGCGACCAGAACCGCGGCGTCTACGGGGCCGGGAGGTAAGATCAGTGAAGCTTCGTTTTATTCTGTCCGAGGTCGGTAAGGGCCTGTTTCGCGTAACCGCGCGATGAGCGTCGCCGTCATCCTCGTGACCTTCGTGTCCCTCCTCTTCGTGGGTATCGCGGGCCTGACCCAGATGCAGGTGTCCAAGATGAAGTCGGAGTGGTACGACAAGATCGAGGTCACGATCTACATGTGCGCCATCAACGACGCGGCCGCGAACTGCAACGCGACCGAGGCGAGCGACGCGCAGATCGACGCGGTGCGGCAGAAGCTTGCGTCAGCAGAGATGACCCCGTACGTGGCTCACGTGTACGAGGAGACGAAGGAAGAGGCGTACGAGAACTTCCAGCGTCTCAACGGCAACAACGCCCTGACCCAGTGGACCACGCCGGACATGCTCCAGTTTGCGTTCCGCATCAAGCTGGTCAACCCCGAGCAGTACTCGGTGGTCAAGGAGGAGTTCTCCGGGACTGCGGGCGTGTCCGAGGTACGCGATCAGCGTGAGGTCGTCGAGCCCCTGTTCCGCGTGCTGGGTGCCGCCCGCACGGCGGCCCTGGGCCTCGGCGCGATCATGGTCGTTGCCGCGATCCTGCTGATCTCGACGACGATTCGCCTGAGCGCCATGAGCCGTGAGCAGGAAACCCAGATCATGCGTTACGTGGGTGCCTCGAACTGTTCATTCAGGCCCCCTTCATGATCGAGGGCGCGCTCGCCGCGCTGGTGGGTGCCGCCTTCGCGATTGGCACTCTGTTCGCGGGCGTGCACTTCATCGTTCAGGGGTGGATGGCCCCCGCATTTAAATGGACGAACTTTATTGGCATGGGCGAGGTCGCGATCATGACGCCGATCCTCGTCCTGGCGGCGGTGGCGCTGGCGGTTATTGCCTCGGCGTTCTCGCTCGCGAAGTACACGAAGGCGTGAGTCACATGTTCCCCTCCTCGCATCGTCCCGGTCGTCGCGCACTGCGCGCCGGTGCGCTGGCCCTCGCGATCGCCTCGTTTGCGGCGATGAGCCAGGCCCTGCCCGCGCGCGCGGACGATGAGCGCGACGCCGCCGCGAACGCGGCTGCCGAGGCCGAGGCGACGGTCAACGCCCTCCAGTCGCAGCTGGAGGGCATCGACGCGTCGCTCGCCCAGGTGTTCATCGACCTGCAGTCGCTCAACGCACAGATTCCGGTGGCCCAGGCCGCCTACGATGCCGCGACCGCGACCTACGACCAGAAGTCCCGCGAACACGCGACGATCATGGGTGAGCTGAGCGCCGCTCAGGGCGAGCGGAGCCGCATCGGTCAGTCGCTCAGCCAGGCGACCACGCAGGCCGACGACGCGCAGCGAGCGATCGCTGACCTCGTGCGTCGTAAGTACCGCGAGGGCAACGTCGACCCGGTCGCCGTCGCCTTGACTGCGGGCGGCACAGAGTCGATCACCGATCGTGCGGCGGCCGCCGATATGGCGCTGCGGACGGAGAACCAGACGATGACGGCAGCGCTGGACGTCTCCTCGTCCCAGCGCACCCAGGCCACGCGCCAGGGCGCCATCACGGAGCGTATCGCCGACCTCGAGGCGAAGGCCGCGCAGGCCGAGGCCGAGGCCGAGGCTGCGAAGAGTGAGGCTGATACCAAGCTCACCGAACTCAACAACCTGAAGACGCAGGCGCAGGCGAAGCAGGCTGAGTGGGACGCGCAGAAGGGCCAGGTTCAGGCCTCGCTCGACCAGGCGGAAGCGGACTATCAGGCGCGCAGCGCGGAGCTGGCTGCCATTGATGCGGCGAACCGTGCGTCGGGCGCCTCCTACGTGTCGGCCTCGGGCTTCCGTAGTCCGCTGGATATTCCGATCGTTGTGACGAGTCCGTTTGGTATGCGTTACCACCCGGTGCTGGGCGTCATGAAGGGCCACTCGGGTACCGACATGGCTGCCGATTGCGGCACGATCATCCGTGCCGTTGCCTCGGGCTATGTCAATGCGGTGTCCTCGGACTACTCGGCGGGCAACTATGTGGATATCAACCACGGCCTCGTTGGTGGTAACTCCGTCATCACCGAGTACCTGCACATGCAGGCGCAGTACGTGTCCCCGGGCCAGTACGTGAACGCGGGCGACGCGCTGGGCGAGGTCGGCTCGACAGGCTATGCGACGGGCTGCCACCTGCATTTTGGTGTTCTTCAGAACGGAAGTTATGTTGAACCGATGGATTATTTGTAATCCGCGTTAGGATGGACCCTCGTAGCGATTTCGCTGCGGGGGTCTTTCCGCATGAGCGCGGAAAACGAGTCTGAAAGGAGGCAGCATGCCCAAGGAATGGAAGAAGCCCAAGCCCACGGAGGGGCAGCGCGCCAAGGCTGCCTCCGACGCGAAGAAGACGATCGCCCGTAACAAGAAGGCGCGTCACGACTACACGATCGAGGACACGTGGGAGGCCGGCCTGGCCCTCATGGGCACCGAGGTGAAGGCGCTGCGCATGGGCCGCGCGTCCCTCGTGGACGCCTGGGTTGAGATCAACGGGGGAGAGGCATGGCTCTACGGCGCCAACATCCCCCTGTACTCGCAGGCTCGTGGACGAACCACGCGCCTACGCGCAAGCGCAAGCTGCTGCTGCACCGCGCGGAGATTGACCGCATGCAGGACCGCGTGGCCGCGAAGGGCTACACGATCGTGCCCCTGGAGCTGTACTTCATCGGAGGCCGCGTCAAGGTCGAAATCGCCCTGGCTAAGGGCAAGCAGGAATGGGATAAGCGTCAGGCCCTGCGTGAAAAACAGGATCAGCGCGAGGCCGAGCGCGCGATGCGCCGCTACGTGAAGCAGGCCCGTCGATAGGGAAAGAAGGCGACCCTGTGCGAGGTTCCGTCAGGATTTTCCGTCGTGATCTTCTGAGGCTGGTGCGTGTGCCGGCCGCGTGGATTGTCATCATCGGTATGGCGTTCGTGCCCGCGCTCTACGCGTGGTTCAACATCGCGGGATTCTGGGATCCGTACTCGCAGACCTCCCACATCCGCGTCGCCGTCGCGAACGAGGATGAGGGTGCGACCAAGGATCAGATCGGCACCGTGAACGTCGGTGCGATGCTCGAGACTCAGCTGAAGGGCAATGATCAGCTGGGCTGGCACTTCGTGAGCGCCGACGAGGCGCGCGCCGAGGTGGAACGCGGCGACTCCTATGCGGCATTCGTGATCCCGGCGTCGTTTTCGCGCGACCTGACGGGCATCGTTGACGGCACGTATGTCAAGCCGAATATCCAGTATTACGTCAACGAGAAGAACAACGCGGTGGCCCCCAAGATCACGGGCGCGGGCGCGACGGCTCTCGACCGCCAGATCAACTCTGCGTTCGTCTCGACGGTGGCCAAGGTGCTCTCGGAGAAGGCGTCCGAGGCCGGTATCAGTATTGCGGACAAGGCCGACCAGAAGCGTTCGGACGTGTCCGCGTCGGTGTCCGAGGCCTCGGCCAAGCTGGGGAGCGCCTCGCAGACCCTGGATGGCATGGGGGACAAGATTGACGCGGCGAAGGCCTCGGTTGCCTCGGCGCGCACGACCCTGAGCGATCTGGACGGGGCCGTCTCGGAGCTGTCGACCTCCCTGGACCAGGCGGACCAGCTGGTGAGCGATTCGCGCACCTCGCTGGCGTCTTTTTCGAGCCAGATGGGCGGGGCCCTTGACGGCCTATCCTCGAACGCGGCGGGTGCACTGGCAGGCGTGTCCGCGAACGCGGGAACCCTCGACGGCGCTGTGCAGGGTGCGTCCGGACGCGTGGGTGGCCTGCTCACCGAGGGCACGTCGATCAACGACTCGGTGGGTGACGTGCTCGCGGAGCTGGACGCGCTAGGGATCGGGAATCTGCCCGCGGCGGGTACGGCCCTGACCGATCTGACGAATCAGAACGCGGCTCTGTCCACAGCGCTGAGCGACCTGACGACCCTCAACTCCGACCTGTCGGCCACGTCCACGTCGATTTCGGATGCGCTGACGTCAGCCTCTGACGCCTCCGCGGCCGTGTCGACCGCGGTCACGAATGCGCGCAGCGGAGTGTCCTCCCAGCTGCCCGCGATCTCCTCGGCGCTCGACGACTTCTCGAGTGCGTCCTCATCGATGCGCGGCTCTCTGGACACGCTGCGCAGCCAGCGCGACCAGGTCTCGGGCCTGCTTGATCAGCTCGATTCCCTCCTGGACGGGGCAAAGTCGGCGACCCAGACGAGCTCGACGAATGTCGCCGCGATCAAAACTGATCTCGATTCGGTAGCCATGGACATTTCGTCGCTGTCCTCCTCGAACACGCTGCGTGACCTCGCGGATTCCCTGGGGGTCAACGCCGAATCGATCGCCTCTTTCATGGCCTCGCCGACGCAGATCGAGACGAAAGCCGTGTACCCCGTGGCCGCCTACGGCTCGGCGATGGCCCCGCTGTTCACGAACCTGGCCCTGTGGATCGGCGCGTTTTCACTCGTCCTCCTTCTCAAGCTCGACGTTGATGAGGAGGGCATCGGCCCCACGTCCTCTGCCGCCAAGTACATGGGCCGGTGGATGCTGATCGCCTTCTTCGGGGTCATCCAGGGGCTGGTCGTGTCGACCGGCGACCTGATCATCGGCGTGCAGACGGTTACCCGACTGGGTTTCGTGGGGACGGCGATGATCATCTCGCTGGTGTTTACCTCGATCGTCTACATGCTCTCCACGTGCTTCCAGCACATCGGCAAGGGCCTGTGCGTCATCATCATGGTCATGCAGATTCCCGGATCCGCAGGTCTCTATCCGGTCGAAGTGTTGCCTTCCTTCTTCCGTTTTCTGCACCCCGTACTCCCCTTCACATACGGCATCAACGCACTTCGTGAGATTGTCGCGGGGTTCTACGGACACGCCTACGTGGGGTGCCTGGCGGTTCTCGGAGCCGAGGCGCTGGTTGCCTTTGCGATCGGCCTCGCGCTGCGGCCCTTCCTCGTGAACCTGAACGCGATGATCACGCGCGACCTGGCGTCCTCTGGTCTTTTCCTGGCCGAGGCGACGCGTGTGCCTTCCAACCGCTATCGCCTCACCCAGATCGTTGCGGCCCTGGCCGATCACGATGGCTTCCAGCGCTCAGTGAGTGGGCGTGCCGCGCGCTTCGAGCGTCGCTACCCGAGGATCCGCCGCATCGCGATCATTCTCGGGGGTCATCGTGCCCGTGGCTTTGGCCGTGCTGTCCGTCGCGAATGTGGCGGAGGTGCCGATCATTCTGGGGGCCTGGATCGTCTGGGTCCTCCTCGTCATCATCTTCCTGATCGGCCTGCAGTATGTGCGCGAGGCCCTGGCGCGTCAGCAGCTGCTCGGCGCTATGGATGAGGGCGACGTACGCTCGCTGCTCACCCGCCGCGTGCAGGGTGCGCGATCGCGTCTCGCGCTTGGCGCGGCCGCCGTGGGCGCGTCGATCTCGTCGGCGCTCGCCTCAACCCTGGGTGAGCGCGGGGGAGAGGAGACAGACGAGGCGGACCCCGACCTCGTCGATGAAGAAGCCGCGGGCGACGCGTCGGAGGCGGCGAAGGGAGAGCAGCAGTGAGGACCATCTGGGCTATCTACCGCGCCGACCTGCGCCGCGCGCATCGCTCCCTGATCGCGAGCGTCATCGTCTTCGGCCTGGTCGTCATCCCGTCCCTGTTCACGTGGTTCAACGTGGCTGCGTCGTGGGATCCCTTCGGGAACACGAAGAGCCTGCGTATCGCGATCGCGAACACGGACGCGGGCTACAAGTCGGACCTGGTGCCGCTGCGTATCAACATCGGCGATTCCGTGGTGTCCGCGCTGCGTAAGAATGACACCTTCGACTGGGTCATTGCGTCCGAGGATGAAGCAGTCGAGGGGACGCGCTCGGGCGAGTATTACGCGGCCATCGTCATTCCGTCGGAATTTTCACAAGAGATGCTCACGTTCTTCGACGGGGGGAGCCTCCTCCGCGTCGATGACCTACTACGTCAACGAGAAGAAGAACGGTATTTCGCCGAAGATCGCCGGGCAGGGTGCCGAGGCCGTGAGCGCCCAGGTGAACCAGATCTTCGTTCAGACTCTGTCCGAGGTCGCCCTCGACACGGCGACGTCGGTGGGGGACGCGCTGTCCGCCCCGACCGCGGTCAACACGGTGACGGCGCTCGATAACCGCGTGCAGTCCGTCGCCTCGCGCCTGCGCACGGCGGCGGACAGTGCGGACGCCTACTCATCGCTCGTGGGTTCCTCGGTGACGCTCATCGACTCGACGGCCACGCTCGTGGACGGGCTGGGGAACGCGAAGGGCTCCGCGCAGGGTGCGGTCTCGAGTGCCCAGGCCGGGGCGGGTGGGCTGAGATCAGCTGCGTCGGCGGCGGTCTCCTCGGTGTCCGACGCGATCTCCTCCTCCCAGTCCTCGCTGTCCTCCCTGTCAACGGCCGTTGAGAACGTGTACGCGAACGGGTCGACGAGCGCCTCGGACGCGGCCTCGACGCTGCGTTCGCAGGCCTCCGTGCTGGACACTCAGGCGGCCAGCTTCGCGTCGATCAAGTCGACGCTCGAGGGGTTGCCGGGCTCTCCCGTCTCCCAGTCCTCGCTGGATCGCCTGCAGGCGGCCTTCGACCGGCTGACCGAGGTTGCGAACGGGCTGCGCGCCGCCGCGTCCGAGCTCGACTCCAAGGTCGCGAATGCCGAAGCCGGGCACGCGACGGTGAACGGCTTGATCGCCCAGGCGCACTCAGCGGTCGATGGGCTGTCCTCCGACTACGAGAACAACCTGCGACCCCAGCTCGAATCGCTGGCCGCCACCCTGGCCTCGGCCCAATCCTCCCTGAGCGCCGCCCGCACGTCACTGGAGGGCGCGACGTCCACCGCCTCGAACGGCAGCGGGAGCGCGCGCGAGGGGATGACCCAGCTGCGCGACAACCTGACCGGCGCTGCGACGAGCCTGCGCGAGGCCGCGGGTAAGCTCGACTCCCTGCATGCGTCGATCAGCGAGGTTCTCTCCGGGGGAAATCTGACGACGCTTGGGACGATCATCGGCAACAATCCCGAGGCCCTGGCTGCGGCCATCGCGGCCCCCGTCGGCGTGGAGAAGACCCCCGTTTACCCGGTGGAGAACTTCGGCTCCCAAATGGCGCCCTTGTACTCGATCCTGGCTCTGTGGGTCGGCTCTATCCTCATGGGTGTGTCCTTGCGCTCGGACGTCACGGACTCCAACGTCGCTGAAGGCCTGCCCGAGGGCGACTCGCTGCGCGCGACCCTCACCGCGAAGCCCGTCGGTCTGGCGGCCGGATACCTGGGGCGCTACCTGATCTTCGGGACGATAGCGCTCGCCCAGGCGACCCTGGTGGGGCTGGGTGACCTGTACTTCCTGAAGGTTCAGCACGCTCACCCGCTGCACTTCATGGGTACGCTCTGGCTGACGGCCGTCGTGTTCTCCTTCCTTCTGTACACGCTCATTGCGACGTTCGGGAACGCAGGCAAGGCCCTGGGTGTGCTGCTCCTGGTCCTGCAGATTTCGGGCGCCGGGGGGATCGTTCCCGCTGGCGATCCTGCCCTCCTTCTTCTCGTCTGTCTCTCCGTTCCTACCGGCCACGCACGCGATCACGGCTCTGCGAGCGTCGATCGCCGGGTACGCGGGGCACGAGTACGCGGACGCCATGTGGTTCCTCGTTTCCTTCATCCTGTTCGCCGCGTTCCTGGGGCTGGCGCTGCGCCCGCTGCTGGTGCGAAATAACCGCCGCATGGCGGAAAAGTTGGAGGCAACGAAGCTGCTCTGATGCTTCTGTTTTCCCTTGACGGGCTGTGTGCGGCGGCGTAGACTGATGTGTCCGACGGTCTGCGGTAACGCGGGCGTCGGGGAGTTGAAAACTCAAGAGGGGATGATCGGTTTCGACAGTGGTCGTCGATCGAAGTGAAGCGAGCCGAGAATGTACGCTCAACTCGTTAACGATGCGTGCAAACCAATAGGTGCCGAACAGAATCGCACCGACTACGTTCTCGCTGCCTGATATCGCAGCCTGAACCTTTAGTCCGTCAGCCCGGGAGTTGCTTCCGGCCCGGTGTCTGGCGTCGTCTAGGGAGCCACTGGGAGTCGCCCATGTTGGTGGGGCGCCTCCGACACTTAATCAACTGAGCCCTATCCGGCGGTGAGTCTACGCAATGCTGGGGGCTGAGAAATAAAACCGTAGACTGCGCTCGGAGAAGAATTCGGGGCCGGCCATTGGACGGGGGTTCGATTCCCCCCATCTCCACCTGAGGGGGAAGTGTCGAACTCTCGCTTTCGAGCGTAGGTTCGCACTTCCCCCGCTCTGTGTCCGCTGGTGAGCGCTTCTTCTAGGTCCTCGAACTCGATGGGTGCGGCACTGTCGTGGAAGTACGAGGCGACGACGATCTGCTCGCGACCTATGAACACCTTGTCCACGAAGTACTCGAAGAGCTGGTCGCGGGTCTCGGGCGTGTCGATCGTGGCCTGGGCGAAGCGCCGGTAGAACGCGCCGATTGAAGCCTCGTCCTCGTACAGCGTGGCCTTGACGTGCTCGGCTTGGATGGCAGCGTCAAGCTCCTGCTTCTGTGCTTCGAGGGCGTTCATGGCCTCAGCCGTGCTCGCGTTGAAGATGCCTTGGGAGATGGCCTTAACGAAGTTAGCCAGCTTCGCCTCCACATCACTGCGCCGGGCCTCCAGAGCCTTGAGGATCTCGTCCCCGCGCCCGTGGGTCTGCTTGTAATGATCGGCGAGGTCCACGGCGAGCGAAGCAAGCATCTCGGGATCGGCGAGGAACGACTCGACGATCTCCTCAACACGTGCCTCGATCTCATCCTTGCGCACCGTCTTCGCCGTGCATTTCTTCTTGCGCTGGTTAAGGCAGTAGTAATACCGATGCGTCCTGCCGGTCTTCGAGGTGCCCGAGACACCCTCCATCGGCCCGCCACAGGTGAGGCAGTACGCCCTGCCTGTGAGCCAGTAGTTGGGTGCGTTCTCGCCTTGAGCGGCAAGCTCCGCTTTGGTTTTCGCCCCACGACGCTTGTTGATCGCGAACCGGCGTTGGACTTCATTAAACGTGAGGTCATCAACGAGGCGAGGCATCCCATCCTCATGGATATACCCGCCATAGGCGTACTCGCCAATGTAGGCGCGATTCTTGAGCATCTTGTTGAGATTCTTCGGCGTGAACCTGTATCCGCGCGTTGTACGGATTCCTGGGCGTTCAGCTGGTCGCAGATTTTCTGCATGGACACGCCCGAGGCGTAATCGTGGAAGATCTGCGCGACGATGGGAGCCGTCTCCGGGTCCGGGATGTAGCGCTTGTCCTGGTCCACAGTGAAACCGAAGATCTTGTGGCCGTTGGAGAGGGCTCGCTCGGCGTTGTAACGCTGACCTCGTCGGATGTTGGCTGAGAGCTGGAGTGAGTAGTACTCGGCGAACGCATCTGCGACCCCCTCCACGAGCACAGAATCGGGCGAATCGGTGGGGGAGATCCCTTCGATGTAGTGGACACGCGCTCCGATGGAGCGGATCGCCTGCTTGACGAGGACCAGCTCTGCGCGGTCGCGAGCAAGGCGATCGTTCTTCCACACCGCGACGTAGGCAGGCCTGATCTTGGGCAGCTCGCGGAGCATCAACTGATAGCCCGGCCTGTCTGCGTTGGTGCCGGTCTTCGCCGCGTCTTCGTACTCATTGACTACGACGAGACCCTGTGACTTCGCCCAACGTTGCACCATCTCACGTTGCTGCTCGATGCTCGCCTCGTTCTGCGAGGAGGATGAATACCTGTAATAGGCAACGACCATCTGATTGTCGTTGTATTCGGAATGTAGCTTCACCTCATTACCCCCTCAACAGTTCGCAGCGATGCACCTGGCAATAATTTTACCGTTCAATGCGTCTCTATTCTCAGGCGCAACACTTCTCCCCGAGCCTGCTCCAAGGCGATGGCTCGGGGAGAAATGAAAACGTGACTACTTCTTGAGCCAGTTCCCAGACGAATCTTGCTGGTAGCCGTGCACCCCAGAGTCGGTGATGGTGATTTTTTTCCATCTTTCATGACGGTGAACTGGAAGCTGGCGAAGCTTTCTGGTGAAGAAGAATCCGACTTGCTCATCCAGAAGCTTGAAAAAGTCAGTGTCGCTCGACGAGTCGGAAAACGGCTTAACTGCACACTTCATTACATCGGTGATGACCGACGCGTCGTCGCTCATATACCTACCCGGTTCCGGTGAAGCCTCATTAAGTTCACTGAGCGGCTTCGCGTTCTCGCGCTTCAACAGAGTGGCCGTCGGATCGTTCTTCGGCGTCCTCGCGCTCAGCTCGTCCTTGAGCTTCTGGACGCCCGCGTTGAAGGCGTCGACGTCAAAGCCTTCAAGGCCGAGGTCTTGCAGTCGTGCGTCGCGGTCCGGGCCAGCAGGCATCTTGAAGATGAAACCCATTTCTGAGGCGAGTTCCTTGACGCTCATGGATGCGCCTGAATCCTTCGCGAGCGCATCAAGACGCTGGCCGGCTTCGTCGCTGCTTGCCCAGAGGTCGAGCAACGACATCGACTGATAGTCGACCTTCTCGGGTGCCGAAAGAGTCTCAACCGCGCCCTTTGTGAAAGTACGAGTGACGTCTACCGCGCAGTACTTCGCAGAATCCAGTTTGTGGGCCTTGAGGTCAAGTGCCGTGACGAGCAGATTATCCGCGTCCGCTCCCATCGCATCAAGGAGGGGCTTCGGGAGCTCCACGTGGATGCTGTCGACAGGCCCGAGGGTGCCACTGAAGGTGAAGGTCTGGTTGCTGTCGGGGGAGTGGTTGGCTCCATCCGATGGGGACGAAACTCCTCCAGAGCAGCCACTGAGCAGAGCTCCTGCTGCTAGTAGGGCGATGAATGATAGATGTCGTTGGCTCATGAGAGCTCCTTCGTTGTGCTCGTGTCTCAGGCGAACCTACAAGGCATGATACAACAGGCCTGCTATATAGGGTGTTCTTTCAAAGGCCTGTTTCACATGATGGAAGTCATGGTATGGAGTAATGAGGAGGCGAAGCGGCTTGCCGTGGCCCTGAAGGCGGCGCGAATAGAACGTGGTTTCTCTCAGGAAAAGCTGGCTTTTGGGGCAGGAATCACAAAAAATCAAATGCAATTGCTAGAGGCTGGACGTGCGTCAGGTCGAAAAGGTGAAACGGGCTGCTCCAATCCTCAAATGGCGACAATTTACGGACTCGCCAAGGCTCTTGACCTTACTGTTGCAGAATTGTTCGAGAGAGCTGGGCTCTGATAACCTCCAAGACTGCGCTCTGACGGACGCAATAAGGTAAAACTGCACAGCAGCCTGCGGGTGCGCAAGATCATCTTCAATCGTGCATGACCTCGTGGGAGGGAGGTTGCAGAGGAGGATTTTCACCGCCTAATCGGCGCTGATACCGGCTGTTTACCGCCTGAAAATGCAAAAGCGGTATAGCGTTTTCCCTCGTATCTCAACCGAATCCCAACCCTTTACCGCCTTCACCGCCTAAAACCGATAACTTTTATATATACACACGCATATGTAGGAAGATGAACACTCGCGTGTACACTTTTTAGAAATTAGGCGGTAGAGGCGGTAACACACCATGTTTTGACTGATATACCAACGTTTTCGATATACCGCTTAGCCTCAAACAGGCGGTAACTAAGCGGTGAAAGCGGTAATCAGGCGGTAAGACATGTGCTACTTGATATGCAAACCCCACCCCACTGAGATCGTATGAGGATGATAATTCCCCTCCTCATGAGCGATAAAGGTCCTCCTCCCGCTCATTCCCTGAGAAGGTCGCGCTGCGACCCCGAGCCACTCGTTGGAGGTGAGGTCTCCTGTGTGCGTCCTTACCCGAGCTGGACTGCTCGGCCTCACCTCCACCTACTCGGGAGGTTGGAATGATTACTCAAACTACTGTTCGTCCGTCGGTCTGGATCGGCTGTCTAGCCTGCTATAACGAAGGCATACTCAACGGGAGATGGTTCCCGGCAGAAGATGCCGGTGAGGTGACGCCTGAAGACCCTACACCTTTGGCCCCCACAGCTCACGACGAGCTATGGATCTTTGATCACGAGGGGTTCCCCACAGGAACCAGCGAAATGTCGCCCGATACCGCACAGCTTTGGGGTGAGGTCTTCGATGAGGTCGGAGAGGAACAGTGGCCTGCACTGCTCGCCTGGGTGGAGACCGGCTGTTACGTAGCGTGTGGGGATACACTACCGAGCACGTCCGACTTTAAGGAGCGCTACTGTGGTTGCTGGGACTCGTTCGAGGACTACGCGACACAGCTCGCTGAGGACATCTGTCTGATGGACGGATGGCCTGAGGAGGCAAAAGCGCTACTTCAACTGGAAATCATGGATCCAAGACCTCGAATACGAGTACACAGTTACCAACGCGCCTGATGGTGGCGTTTTTCATCTACAGATCGCTATAGCAAGAACCCCGGTTACCTCACGTGAACTGCCTCCTGTTTCTTGGACATCGAAATTGAAGTCCAGGGAATGGGAGGCTTTTTCATGTCTGTGGATCTGCGGTTGAGGCATGATCGTTTGCTTCGGGAGCAGGCGGTGGAGATGTTTGAGAGGGGGTTGGCTATGGTTTGACCGCCAGGAGGCTGGGTGTGCCTGCTGAGGCCGTGCGACACTGGCAGAAGACGTACCGCGCAATTGGGAAGGATGGGCTTCTTGCCATGGGAGTGAAGCAGGCCAGATACGACTATGAGACCAAGGTCGCCGCAGCGAGCGCCGTGGTTGATGGTGGGATGAGTAAACCTGAGGCGATGGTGCGCTTCGGTATTGCGAGTGCGACACCGCTGAAGAATTGGTGCAGGTTGTACCGTGAGGGCGGCGCCCAGGCCCCTCATGCCTAAGCCTAAGGGCAGGCCAAAGGGATCGGTACGGGCGGTGCCACCAACGCGTGAGGAGGAACTCGCCGCGCGTGTACGCAAGCTTGAGGCGCAGGTGGCGTACCTAAAAAAATCGATTGCCCTGAAGGCGCAGAGGCGCTCCCAAACCGGGACAAAGCCCCTAGTGGTCGCCGAGCTTTCAGGGCGTGGACACGCGGTAGGTGATCTCCTCGAGGCTGCTGGCCTTGCCAGGTCGAGCTACTACTACGCGCTGGCTCACCCCAAGGGCGTGACCCGGGCCCAGCTACGTCCCAAGGTCGCACAGATCTTTTCGCGAACCCCCAACGGGTGCGGTCACAGGCAGGTAGCCATGTGCCTACGCGCTGAGGCAGGAGAGCGCATCGCCGACAAGACGGTCTTGAAGATGATGCGCGAGATGGGGCTGCGCTGCGGCATACGCCGCGAGAGGGCCTACCACAGGTACAACTCCTACAAGGGGCCCGTGGGGCAAAGCTTCGCCAACATCATCGGCCGCGACTTCACGGCGACCGGCCCCTGGCAGAAAATGGGTACCGACGTCACCGAGTTCAAGCTCTCCTTCGGTAAGGCCTACCTCGCTCCGGTCTACGACTTTGCCAGCAAAGAGATCGTCGCCCACTCCATCTCAATGTGCCCCAACCTCGCCCAGCAACAAGAGATGCTCCAGCTACTCATGGACGCCAAACCAGCAGGGGTCGAGCCGATCTTGCACTCAGACATGGGATGGCAGTACCAGCACGAAACCTACATCAGCACGCTTGCCGAGAACGGTTTCATCCAGAGCATGTCACGCAAAGGCAACTGCATCGACAACGGCGCCACCGAGCAGATCTTCGGTCACATCAAGGACGAATTCTTCCGCGGCCAAGACTGGCAGACCTTCGAGAGCTTCAAAGCCGACCTCGACGCCTACATCACGCACTGGAACACGGTAAGACGCCAAGTAAAGCTCAGGGGCCTGACCCCGGCAGAATACCGGGATCAGGCCCAACAGGAAGCCGCATAACGGCTACCATTAAACGCGTCCAACTTTCGGGGCGCAGTTCAACGGTAGCCGGGGTCTTGTTTTCCTCATCCTTTGCCTCAGAATTCCATCCCATCGTCTTCATGCTGTGTGACCTCAGGGACGATAACACCTCTCATACGGCGTGCGTCTCGTTCTTCGGTAGTCTCAGGTCGCGTTCGGGGTGAATGTGTCGAGGTCTTCTTCCGCTCGACACTCTCACCCTGCAAGCATTGGTATTTCTGCCTTACCCGCGAGCACATCGAAGAGCGATGGTGACTGTCGGGGCGGGGTGGTGGGGTAGGTTGAGGGTGAGGAAGCGGAGGCTTCTTCTGGGTGCGATCTCCTCCTCTTCCTCGTCTTCCACGACTGCTACTGCTTGCTGGTGAGCAGCGAACACATCTTGTGCCTTGTCGGCGGTGAAATCTGGAGACAAGGCGCTTGCTTTCTTCCTTCCCCACTTGCCATTGTCGAGCCGCCTCATTTTGAAAGACCATCCATCACGATCCGTGACTGCGAGGCGTACGTCATGTTCAGCGAGGACTTCCTCAAACGACGCTTGATCCACCGAGCGCGGATCAGCAAGCGCGTCGTTGACGATGTCGCCAAGTTGTTGCTCAAAACCACCGGGAGAAAAGTCCTCTCTGCGTTGAAGCCACCCCGGCTTGGGCCTGGTTGGATCGGGGAGCACGCGGAGCTGTTCCTCACGCATGATCTGATCATTTAACTGGTGCAGTCCGTGACGCCACGAGGTATAACGCGAGAGTGCCTTGCCCGTGAGGTTGTCATGGTTCGTCACTGTGATATGCGCGTGCGCATGCTGACCCTTCGAGTCCGTATGAACGGCGATAAGGTAGTCAGCACTGTGCATAGACTCTGTGAGCCTCTTCGCGACATCGCACACACGTTGCATATCCTCCGGTGAGGTCACGTCGAACTCGTCCGGGTGAAAAGCAAGAACATAGGGTGTATGCCTCCACCTTCCTCCCATGCAAGCGTGCGAGTGATTCAGCGCGCGAAGGAACTGCTCCGGTGTCGAAGCACCGTCCGCAGTATGGATGGCGAGTGCCGCCGCCCGAGTGCGTCCCTCTGATCGGAGACGAGAGCGTACCTTGCGTCAGCACCATACAGCACGTAGTTCACCGCCGAGGCGGCGGACTTCGAGGACTTGACGTTGATAGTGCTCATGACGTGATCACCGTCTTGTCACCAAGACTTGCACGCAAGTCATCGACGGCGCGAACGAGGACTCGCACCGCTCGGGGTCAATCACCGAACCGCGCCTCAGTGCTTGGTTCAGATTGACCCTCAAACGTCGCAACTGCTCAATAGCCTGAGCAGTTTGCGCCGACTCTGGAGCCGCCGCCCTGAGGCACTGCCTCCAGAGGTGGCGTCGCGGCATCGAGCACATGTAGTGCTGCTGCGCGAAGCCACGCGCTCACCGGAACGTTGAGCGCAGTCGCACGACGCTTGTAGGCGTCGTACTCCTCCTCCGACACACGCACTGTGATCCTGTGCGAACGAGTAGTCGGAGAACGTGGTAACGCCCCCATGCTGAGGCATGACTTTAGGCGATACCACGGTATGGCTAGCAGGGAGAGTGTCAGACAACGGTGGCGTGACCGCCCCCGTCTGACATCTCTCGCTGGCCCACGTCCTCGTTCGCGTTGCTCACTGCGGGCGCGGGGGCACCGCCCCTGCTACCCCTTGACGGGGAGCAGGAGACGGTGAGGGCGAGACGCGCGATATGGACTTCCGCACCACGTCTCGCACCAGCTCCCTGCCCCTCACTGAGCGGAGTAGCAGGAGCTTCGTCACGAGGCATCACCTGACGCGGCGCACGCGCTGCACGCTCCGCCGCCGATTGTTCCTCTACCTCTCGCATCATTTTGCGCACCTCGTACTGAGGGTCGAAGAAGTCAGTACTCATAATTCGTACCTCCGTCCTGCTGGTCCTGCTCCGCCGTCGCAACCTCCGGCTGCGCGTCGGACTGCGCCGAACGCTTCGCCCGAGAGGAGCGACTGGCTCGCTCCTCTTCGAGGAGGCGACGTGCCTCCTCCTCACTTCGAGTACGAGTCAGGGTGCTTCGTGCGGATGATCTCCGCCGTGTGCAAAGCGAGGCGTTCCTCCTTCTTGCGTGCTTGTTCACGCAAGCGACGAACGCGCTTCTGATAAGCAAGGCGTTCCTGCTTGATAAGGTCATCGAGAGCGTTGTTGCGATTATTCATTGTGAATCCTTTTCGTAAAACGTTGCCGCTGCCCAGACGGCGAGGATTGAGGGCAAGTTTTGGGTCACTCGTCGTCAGTAGGTGAAGTGCCTGCTCGCATAAGACCCCGTGCATTAATCGGGATGTTGTGAGGAATACCGATCTTGCGCATAGAGCCTCCCGCTGGCTGAATATCCATCCATTCATGGAGGTCGTATTCAACAGCTAGGGGCTCGTTACCGACGATTCGATTTTTGCGTGCTCATAGCCTTCTGATTACCGTCCGCACCACGAGGGACGAACCATCCACACGAGGGGTTCTTGTCCACGTAGTCGGTCATGCGCTTGGTGAACTCTCTAATGCCCACAGGATGCCCAGAGGGAACCTCCTTGCGCATCCACGCGGAGTAAAGCCTGAACGAGAACTTCCACGGAAGCAGATCCCACTTGAACTGGGGCAAGAACTCCTCAGCAAACTGAAGAACCGGATCGTTCTCAACACGAATCTGATTGAGCAGCTTCTTACACACAGCAGGCTCGATGAACGTGTCGAACCAGGGCATCATCAAAGCCTTATGAGCGACGTATTCAAGAACCTCAGGACGCTTCACGTAGTCGTTCTTGATTGCCCTGTTCTCATCCGCGCCAACATAGCGCTTCAAGAACGGAATGGGAATGAAGCGGCGATAGAGCGACTCAGACTTGTCCTTGGATGAGGGCAGCTCGTTGACACAAAAGACGCACAGGCCACGGCCCTTAACGCTCCTCGCTGGGCCGTATTTAACGTTAATCCGGATCCAGTCATGAGTCACCCATGCCTTGAACGCTCCAGCTTTCCGCAAGAAATCGCCAACCTCGTTCTCATCCGAAAGAACAGCGAAAGCACTGCACAGCGCCTCAGGAAGAAACTGCTCTCCAAAATCAGAGATCGAAAGAGTAGCCACTCGATCGACCCCGACAAGATGACGCAGCAGCTCAAGAAAAGTGCCTTTACCATTCGATCCAGTAGGGGAGTACAAGAGCGCAGCCTTCTGAAACGGATGTTCGGGACGGAACAAGGCGGCAATATTCTCCCAGAACAGTTGTTCAACCTCGGGATCATTGTTCGCAAGCTCCCTGATCCACTCGTCAACGCTCCAGCCATCGATCACCGGGCACGTGGTCGCATCTGCACGGAAAGCAACAGAGGCTTTCGACCCTAAGAACGACATCGGGCGAGAATGGGCGCAGCTCCTTAGTGCGTAGATGGAACAAGCCGTTCGCCAATGCCACGACATCGCTGTCCTCGCTCTCTTCGAGCAGCGACACCGAGTCGCGCACACATTCCACGACGGCATTGAGATCCTTGGATGAGATCGTGTAGTGGTACTGACGAGCCAGGCGACGGATGTGCTGATCGGCAGGCACATACAGGCCCTCGTCAGGCCCCGCGTCCTCGTAGGTCACCAGCTCAGCCGTCTCTTCCGACTTACCGATGAGACCCGTGTGTGTAGCTCACGGTGGAGAATACACGTCGCGATCACAGCAGGCGGAAGCGCCTTGAGCGGACGATGAGCGAGCCCGCCCCTGAGTTCATGCTTCGTGTTCTCACCGATCAGACGCTTGTTGATCCGGTCAAGCAGTGCGCTCCCCGCATCTTCAGGGCCGTATGCGCTCTGATCCGTACCGAGGAAGGTCTTAACCTCTTGACGAATGAGCTGATCGACCATTGGCACCGTTGTGCCATTCACCAACGGTGTGGTAGAATTGGCATCAGCAAAACGTTTCGCCTCGGTGCTCTCCTCAGTGGGAGTGCCGGGGTGATTTTTTTATGCCCATCGGACTTCACCTCCGTTGGAGGCGAAACGCTCGGTTGAAGCGCGCATATAGGGCATCGAGTGCTTCGGCGCTGACCTTGACGCTCCCGCCGACGCGGACGGCATCTAGACGCCCCTCGCGAATAGCGCGGCGGAGCGTAGCAATTGAGCCGTATCCGGCTTCAGACAGTGTTCTCAGCGAATACAGCTGAGGTAGGGTAATTTTGGCAATCGCAGCCATTTTTGAACCTCACAGAGTAGTGGCATCATTGCCCACCACTCGCACCAGGTGTGACCTGTCCTGATGTCTCCGGGGTACATCTCCCCGATAAGGTCCCTCACGTCCGATCCTCATCTCGCTTAAACGAGATCGGCGGCTGCGCCTCCCCGCGTGGGCTCCATGCGGGGCAGTGATATTCTATCGCGAATCCAATGATTTGACCACCTTTACACGGAGCTTTCTGGTTCTGCTCGTGTATGAGCGGAAATGAGCGCGCCTCACGCTGCCATAGCCACCAACAAAAGGTGATCGCGAGTCGGCACGAGTTCGACACATGCCCCCTGAGCTCCACCTGAGGGGGAAGTGTCGAACTCTCGCTTTCGAGCGTAGGTTCGCACTTCCCCCGCTCTGTGTCCGCTGGTGAGTGCTTCTTCTAGGTCCTCGAACTCGATGGGCGCTGCGCTGTCATGGAAATAGGACGCGATGATGATCTGCTCGCGCCCGATGAATACCTTGTCCACGAAGTACTCGAAGAGCTGGTCGCGGGTCTCGGGTGTGTCAATGGTGGCCTCGGCGAACCTTTTGTAGAACGTGCCGATTGAAGCCTCGTCCTCGTAGAGCGTGGCCTTCACATGCTCGGCCTGGATCGCTGCGTCAAGCTCATGCTTTTGCTCTTCCAGGGAACGCATGGCTTCGGCGGTGGTGTCGTTGAAGATGCCTTGGGAGATGGCCTTGACGAAGTTGGCGAGCTTCTTTTCCACGTCTGCGCGCCGAGCTTCCAATGCCTTGAGGATGTCATCTCCACGTCCGTGAGTGCGCTGGTAATGATCGGCTAGATCAACAGCGAGCGAGGCCAGCATCTCGGGGTCTGCGAGGAAAGATGCGACGATTTCCTCAATCCGTACCTCGATTTTGTCCTTGCGAACGGTCTTGGCTGAGCACTTCTTTTTGCGCTGATTGAGGCAGTAGTAATACCGATACGTCTTGCCGGTCTTCGAGGTGCCACTTACGCCCTCCATCGGCCCGCCGCAGGTGAGGCAGTACGCCCTGCCTGTGAGCCAGTAGTCGGGTGCGTTCTCGCCTTGAGCAGCGAGCTCGGCTTTGGTCTTCGCCCCACGACGCTTGTTGATCGCGAACCGGCGTTGGACTTCATTAAACGTGAGGTCATCAACGAGGCGAGGCATCCCGTCCTCATGGATGTGCCCGCTATAGGCGTACTCGCCAATGTAGGCGCGATTCTTGAGCATCTTGTTGAGGTTCTTCGGCGTGAACCTGTATCCGCGCGTTGTACGGATTCCCTGGGCGTTCAGCTGGTTACAGATTTTCTGCATGGACACGCCCGAGGCGTAATCGTGGAAGATCTGCGTGACGATGGGAGCCGTCTCCGGGTCCGGGATGTAGCGCTTGTCCTGGTCCACAGCGAAACCGAAGATCTTGTGGCCGTTGGAGAGGGCTCGCTCGGCGTTATAGCGCTGGCCTCGTCGGATATGTTGGCTGAGGGCTCTTCGCATTTGAGGGTGTAGGTGTTGTGGGCGGCGTTGGGCGTGTCGTGGCCGGGTAGGCGTCGAGGGCTCCTGTGATGAGGAGCATTCGGAGTTGGTGGTTGGTGGGGTTGGGGTAGCCTCTGGCGGTGTGTCTGTCTAGTTCGATGATGTCCGTTGATGGCTTCGGTGGGGTGCGTTGCTGGCTCCGGCTGTGTCGAAGTAGGCGTCGAGTGCGTCCTTCCGTTTGCGTAGGGTCCGCCCCTAGGCGAGCGATTTCGGGGATGGGACAGGTTGGTAGGCGCTGGATGAGGTGTGCGGCCAGGCGTCGGCCTTGGGCGGGTGTGAGGGTGTCAGTCCGTTTGTGTACGGGGACTGATTTACAAGTATGCGGTGAACCTGTCGGGGTAGGCCACGGATAGCTGATTGATTGCCTGCTTCCAGTTGCTGGTCTTGCTGCCTTCGACAAGTCGCTTGGCTGAAGCAGAAGCCTTGGCGCCTTCTTTAGCGCGGCGGGCAGCACGACGGTCCTCGATGTTACAGATCATCAACCACAGCGTCTTCACTGCCGCTGAATCCGATGGGAACTGAACGCGGTTTCGTGTTGCTTTCCGAAGCTCGCTGTTCATCGATTCGATGGAATTCGTAGTGTAGATCACCTTCCTTGCCGCTGGCGGGAACTGCAGGAACGGAATGAACCTGTCCCACGCGTCACGCCAGACTTTCACTGATTGCGGATACTTCTGGCCAAGCTCGCTGGCCTCAAACTCATCGAGTGCACTTCGAGCTTCATCCTCGTTGACAGCGGTATAGATGCCTCGTAGATGCTTCGAGACCTCTTTCCGGTCGCCGTAGGCTACCCACCTGTTAGCGGCACGAATCAGATGCACCACGCAGGTTTGGACCATGGAGTTCGGCCAGGTTGCCTGGATTGCTTCGGGAAAGCCTTTCAGTCCGTCACAGCAGACAATAAAGACATCGTTGACACCGCGGTTGGCGATTTCGGCGCACACCTGCGACCAGAATGCTGCACCTTCATTGGTAGCTACCCACAAGCCCAAGATGTGCTTGATGCCTTCCATGTCCACACCGACAGCCATGTAGACCGCCTTGTTGACGACGCGTCCGTTGTCACGGATTTTTACACGTAGGGCATCAAGGAAGATGACTGGATAAAACTCGTCGAGTTGCCTGGTCTGCCAGGCGGTGACTTCCTCTAAGACCGCATCGGTGACCGCGCTAATGGTGTCTGGCGACAAGTTCACGCCGATGGTGGTAGCCAGATGATGTTCGATGTCACGCACGGTCATTCCGCCCGCATACAAACTAATGATCATGTCATCGAGGTCGGTAAGTCTGCGGCTGCCCTTGGGGACCATGCGCGGCATATAGGTGCCTGCTCGATCGCGAGGGACACTGATATCAACTGGTCCGTATGCAGAGTCCACGGTTTTGGGATAAGAGCCGTTACGACTGTTGGCTTGGCCGGCAGCTTCCTTAGCAGCCCGGTCGCCATTGACGTAGCCCAGGTGTGCATCCATTTCCCGCGTTGAGCCCACTGTTAATCGTGGCCTGCAGCAAGCCACGCACCAGCTCGTTGGCGTCGGCGGTTGATTCACCCAGCTCCTGGATCAGCTTGGCGGTTTCCGGGTTCTCCATCAGCCGGCGGCTGATATCGGCGACGCGCTCAGCGTCACTATGCTTCTTCGGGGACACAACAGTCATTGTTGCGCACTCTCCTTCGTGATTGAGGATTGAACCTCATACACAAAGCTTCCGACACCCTCGGGTGGGGTCATCAGATGCGGCTTGGGAGAGGCGGCTTGATGTGGGACCACACGGTATTCCACGTGGTTGCCAGTTGTCGGGCCAATCCTGCAATGGTGGCTCCCTCGAAGCGCAACTGTCGGATCGCCCAGCGGATCGCCCGGGTCCCCAGACGCGCCCGGGGTGCGCACACCCGCTCGTCATGTTCCAGGAATGTCACCGTCTGGCAGGTGTGTTCGCGGCATATCCATCGGCGTTTGTGCCATCGGATACGCGCCGGGACCCCGGCCCAAGGCGCGTCGATCACCTCCACCATCACACGCCCGTGACTTTGAGCGATTCAGCCCACAACCGGGGCAGGCAGCACAGCGATCACAGGACTCTATGTCAAGCACCAGACCACACTCACGCCGAGCGGCAGCGATCAGATGGAAGCCCTCCAAACCGACGAGCAGATCACACCGATCACAACGATCAAGCGACACACAGCAGCAGGTAGGGTGAGACACCGCCCGAGGTCCTGGAAGATCGCGGGGATAGAAGTCCGCTCATCACCTGGGACCTCGACCTCTACCCGCAACCCCCGACCAACACCCACTCACCCACACCCAACTCGGAAAAGCCACTTTAAGCACTTTATAGGCTAGCTTTTCTGCCTGCACCTGCGTAGCTGAATACCCTTCACAATCGCCACAGACCCCGCTCAGGCCTGCGACAACAAACCCCCATCACACAATTAACCAATCACCCCGAACAGTACAACTAGCCCGTTCAGCTCAGGAGCAGTCGTTCCAAGCAGTTTGCACGCGCCACGTTACGCCCTGCGGAACACCCGCCTCAAAGGTTTCCTGCAAGGACTGTGGCCCCGATTCCGAAGAATCGGGGCCACAGGTTCAGAGAGCGGGAGCGACCCGCTCAGATGAAACTCAGACGTGCTTGCGGGCGACCATGACACCACCCGCGAGAGCGACGACAGCAGCTACAGCCATGAGCGGAGCGAAGCTCGCACCGGTCTTGGCAAGGCCACCTTTAGCCTCCTCGGCCTTGGGGGTCTTCGCATCAGCACTAGGCTTCATGGTATCAGACTGCGAATTGTCGGGAGTGGTACTCGGAGCATCGGGGTGACCGCCGGAGCATCGGGGGTGACCGCCGGAGTATCGGGGGTGACCGCCGGAGTATCGGGGGTGACCGCCGGAGTTTCGGGGTTGGTGCCAGAGCTAGCGCCGAGACGCGCCTGCGCGTCCGCGCACTTCACCATGTCGTAGTACTCAGTATCCTCAGTGCAGAACCAAGTGACATCGAGTTCGGCGTCCCTCTTCTCAAGATCCTTGATCCGTGCAGTAAGGTCAGCACACTTATAAAAAATCGTAGTAGTCAGTCCCTTCAGCGCAGACGTATCTGGGCATCGAGCTTCGCGTTTGCGAGATCAGCCTTCGTCTGGTCCTGGACCGGAGAGGGGACATCGGTAGACGCGGCGGCCTTAGCGGCCCTCAAGTCTCGCCTTCGCATCAGTGAGATCAGGTGTGCCTGCGCGCACATCACCGCGTCGTAGTACGCAGAATCATCAGTGCAGAAGTAATCGACATTGAGCTGCGCGGTCTTCACGTCAGCCTCTGCATCCGTGACCGGATCCGCAGCGAGCGCCACAGGCGTCGCACAGGCCATAGCGACCAGGCCAGCCGCAAGGGCTACACCAAACTTCTTGATTGACATTCTTCCTCCAGGGGTTCAACTCCACTGTGTTCGATAAGATTTCGCGATAACCGCATCTGCGATACAACGCATACGCATCGACCGCCAGACGCAAGCCTTTCACACCCCCCCCCCCGCTGTCAAGATTTGGCGGCAGATTCTAGGGGTGGTTGCAACACGTGTTATGCCCTGAGCAGCAGTTCGAGGCGCTGCTTGGGTGTGTCCCAGTTTAGCGTTTTGCGTGGGCGGTCGCCCCGCTGGTCGGCGATGGCGCCGGGGTCTGCTTCGGTCAGGAGTGACAGAACGGTTCCTTTGGGCATGTATTGGCGCAACAGCCCGTTTGTGTTCTCGTTGGTGCCGCGCCTCCAGGGTGAGTGTGGGTCACAGAAGTAGACGTCAAGGCCTAGCTCGGAGGCGATCTTGCGGTGTTGGGCCAGCTCGCTTCCCTGGTCCCAGGTCAGCGACAAACGCAAAAGAATCGGGCAATCCCGCGAGCTTGTCGATGATGGCGTCTTGACCTTCAACGGCTGTGTGTCCATTGGGCAAGTAGAGCAGCAGCGTACCGGGTTGAGCGTTCCACGAGCGTGCCGACCGCGGATTGTCCTGTGACTCCGATGATTAAGTCGCCTTCCCAGTGGCCAGGGGGCGCCCGGTCCTCCACACTGGCGGGCCGTTCGCTGATCATCACCATGGTCTCCTTGAATCGTGGTCGAACCTGGCGAGCGTATGCGGCCGGGCACCTGCGGGCGCGTCCTTGACGCATGAGGGAAGCGATCTCTTTGCGGAGTGTGCCTTTGGCTTGGATGAAGATGGACTGGTAGATCGTCCTCTACGCACGGGTTCATGCTCTGACTCGTACGGGAAACGAGTGCGCAAGTATGCAAAATCTGTTCTGGGCTCCACCTGAGCTTGGGCTTGCCCCAGATGATGCCCCCACAAGCGCGGATCGGCGCATGTGCGCGCCTTGGGGCGTGTGAGCCGCTTGCCCTGCCCTCATGTGAGCGATGTAGGGGTTGTAGCACGACTGTCATCCCATTACGCTTCAGCTCCCGGCACACGCCCGGGGCGAACGCCCCAACCGGCGGGCAATATCACGAATCGAGAGCCCCTCGACGCGCCACCCGAAGATGAGCATGCGTTCCTTGAGCGACAAGAACCCTTTACTGACCCGATGCGGGTGGCATTTCACGTACAGATGGTACCAATGAGCCTGAGGAGCGATACTGGCTCGCTCACACCGCCCACTTGAACGAGTCCGCCATGACGCCAGACCTTACCCGTCCGCTTCGAGACCCCAACAGCATGAGCTGCCTGCACGAAGGTCAAACCATCAACAAGAGAGCGCACATACTCCCGATACCAAGCCTGACACACCTCACGACAAGAGGGACACTCAACCCACTGAAAAACACGACCAACACCAGCCACAACAAACCCTTCACCAAGATCCGTTGCAACCACCACCAGAACCTAGATTCCCTTCGTTGCACCACTTTTGCTCACCTTGCGCTCCCCTAATGGTCGCTGGCGGTGGGTGGGGTAAAAGGGCATAAGAGGGGTTGGCTCAGTCGTTCGCTACGCTCTTCCTTCGGTCGGCATAGCCGACAGCCCTTCGGTCGTGGTCTCGCCCGCTTCGACCCTCCTCACCCACTCGTCGCTACGCTCCTCGTGATCTTACTGCGCCTGCTCCGCTTCGCTCCACAGGCGTGCCTCCACAGCCCCACCGGGGCTGTTCCGGGTGCCCCACTGCGCGTCTGTTTCAGACGCTTAGTGTTCGGCACAGACTGCTGTCTGTGCCATCGGAGCAAGCTGCGTCCCTCTGAAGCAACAAGTGCTCTCATGTCAGTTCCCGATTGCCTATGCTGTCAGCACCACCAACAAAAGGTGATCGCGAGCCGGCACGAGTTCGACACGTGCCCCGTGAACTCCACCATCCCACCTCGGGCTTCCAACGGAAGCCCGAGGTTTTCTGTTGCCTTTTCATCGTTGTGCCCACGCAGCGCGGCCCGTCGTTCTGCCGTGTCATGTACGAGGAGATTTGATACGCCTCGTCATTGGAGCGAGGAATCCCCTGGGCTAGTTGTGAAATAATCAACCGTCAGAAGGCCCGGAAGTGGGCCTCGCTCCTTGTTTGTCTCGATGTGGGGACTTTTCGTAATTCGCCGCATTGGAATGTATGACGAACAGACGACATATCTGCCGTGCTGTGCTTGCTTTGGGCTAGGTTGGACAAGCGTGCAGACCCCTGTTGAGTTGAGATGCCCCCGGGGGTATGGTCGAAACAGTCGAAGAAGATCAGTCATCGAGTCAGAAAGTGAGCCGCACATGCGAGTAGTTGTCGTCGGAGGAGTCGCGGGTGGCATGAGCGCGGCGGCCCGCCTGCGCAGGCGCGACGAGGGCGCCGAGATCATCGTGGTGGAGCGCAGCACGTACGTGTCCTTCGCGAACTGCGGACTCCCGTACTACGTCGGCGGCGAGATCGAAGATTCCGCCAAGCTCCTCCTCCACACCCCGCACACCCTCAAAGCGGCCCTCAACCTCGACGTGCGCATCAACTCCGAAGTCACCGCGATCGACCCGGGTGCCCACAGCGTCCAGGTCACCGACACGGAGACCGGCGAGGCCTACACGCTCACCTACGACCACCTGATCCTTTCCCCGGGGCACTTGCCAGTCGGCCCCCGATCGACGGCCTCGACTCCCCGCGCGTGCACACGCTGCGCACGGTCGACGATGCGCTCGCCCTGCGCGAGGCCTCGGGCACGCGAGCCGTCGTCCTCGGGGCCGGGTTCATCGGCATCGAGGCCACCGAAGCGCTCGCTCAGCGAGGCTTCGAGACCCACCTCGTGGAGTACGCCGAGCACGTCCTGCCGCCCCTCGAAGTCGAGATGGCCACGCTGGTCACGCAGGAACTGCGCGGCCTCGTGTGAGTGTCCATGCAGGCATTGCCGCCCAGTCCATCACGCACGGCGATGACCATGACGCAGTGACGCTCTCCGACGGCACCGTGCTGAGCGCCGACGTCATCGTCTTGTCGACCGGAGTTCGCCCCGACACCGCCTTCGCAGAAGCCGCAGGCATCGAGACCAGCCGCGGCTACATCCTCGTCGACGCCCGCGGGCGAACCAGCGCCGACGACGTCTACGCGGTCGGTGACGGCACCATCGGCCGAGACCACGACCGCCCCGTCGCCCTGGCCGGACCCGCGAACCGCGGGGACGCCTCGTCGCCGACGCGATCGCCGACGCCGAACACGGCGAGGCGACCGCGCGCCCCATCCCGAGCCCCCAGGGCACCGCGATCGTCCGGATCGGGAGCCTCACCGCCGCCATGACCGGCGCTAACCGCCAGGCCTCGATGCCTCGGGCACGCAGTACTTCACGGTGCACACGCATGCCAACCAGCACGCGGGCTATTTCCCCGGCGCCAGCCGATCCACATCCTCATGCACGTGGGCGCCGGCGGGCAGATCCTGGGCGCGCAAGCCGTGGGCGCCGACGGCGTAGACCGCCGCATCGACGTCATCGCGACCGCCATGCGGGGCCGGCCTGAGCGCCACTGACCTCATCGACCTGGACCTCGCCTCACGCGCCGCCCTACGGCCAAGCCAAAGACCCCGTCAACCAGACCGGCATGGTCGCACACAACGTGATGACCGGCGAACTCGTCCTCACCGGCCCCGACGCCCTCAGTGAGGACATGCCGGTCCTGGACGTACGCACGCCCGGCGAGTACGCGGCCGGGCACATGCCGAACTCCCTCAACATCCCCCACACCCAGCTGCGCGACCGCCTCGATGAGGTCCGCGCCTGGGTCGATGACAACGTCGGCGACCAGCCCTTCGTCGTCATGTGCGCCGCGGGCGTACGCTCCTGGATCGGCTACCGCATCGTGCGCCACGCGGGCTTCAACGTCACTATGCTGTCGGGCGGCATCCAGACGCTGCGCGCGTGGCTCGGCGATCGGGCTGAGGCCGTCCTCGTCACGGGGGAGGGCTAAGCCTGAAGATTCCGGCCTCGAAAACGAGCCCGCATCGGAGCCTGAAGTAGTAGACTTTCTAGTCACAATCGAGACCATCACGCCTGAAGAACTCGAGCAACTGTTCCTCAGATTGGCCTGATGCGACAGCGCGGCCAGACTGAGGGCGCAACGTCACAACACCATGGCGCGGCTCCGCTGACGAATTCGCGGCGCAACAACGAAGGAGACAATCATGTGTCGACCCACCACCTGCGAGGTATGCGGAAAGACCACCTGGAAGGGCTGCGGCAAGCACATCGACTCGGTCAAGGAACAGGTTCCCCCAGATCAGTGGTGCGATAAGGACCATTCCGACGAGGAGTACGCGGCCGCCGAGAAGAAGCGCGGTTTCTTCGGCAGCTTCTGCAAGTAGGTGTCGCCCCTCTGGTAGCGTCGCGCGCCGCGACGCTTGGTGATGTGCGCCCATTTCAAGGCCTGTACTGGCGACGTGTCAAAGAGTTGTTTTATTCATGCGAGTCGGCTATCATCGAGTCAGCGAGGTGGGCGACAAAATCAACGTGGATTCGTATCGCCGTGCTGTTCGGCATCTACCTGCTGGTGCTGGCGGCGTGGTTTAGTGTCTCGCGCGTCTCGGACTCGATGGAGATCGTGAAGAGCCTCGTGTTCCTGATCCTGCTCGCGATCCTGCCGATCCTGGCGATGGCCTTTGGGGCCTGGGACGGCGTGAAGGAGGGCTTCAGCCTCCTGTGGCTGCTCGCACCTTTCGTGTGTTTCCTGGCGCCGATGTACCTGTTCCTCAACGACAGTGCCCTCATCTACGGGGTGGGTTACAGCCTGCTCGGCTTCGGGGCTCATAGTGTCGGTGCCTTTCATCCATGCGCGCCGAGCCCGGCGGGCGTAGGTGCGCACAGCGGGTAGTCCTTCGCTGAACCTGGCGAAGCGGCTTGCGTGTGGCTGGGGCGCATGCAGGGGCGTGGCGCACTCGCGTACGCGGATAGGTGACGAACATCCGGATAGGTTACGAGCATATGGATAGTTACGAACATCCGGATAGCTTATTAACCTATCCGGATCCGCATAACCTGTCCGCGTGCGCCTCGTGGTTCTGTTCCTTTGCGCAAAACCCTTTCCGCCCCGGCATCTCCCCACGCAGGCGTATCATGTCCAGCAGCGCGAGGCAGTGTCGGCCTCGTGCGATGCATGCGGGAATACGGAGGTGTTCAGCATTGTTCTGGGATCGAGTTGCCCCTGCTCTACGACCTCGCCGTCAACATGCTCAACAGGAGGGTGTACGACGGGACGGGCAGTGCCGTTGCCCGGTTGATTCGCCCCGGTGACACCGTGCTCGAATGTGCGTGCGGAACGGGCGCGATTAGCGCCGCCATCGCCCCCGCATGCGCGCGTGTGGTCGCGACCGACTATTCGAGGATGCTCAAGCAGGCACGCAGAAGCTCGCGAAACACTCGAATGTCACCGTCGAGCAGGCGGATATCACCGACTTGCGTTACGCGAACGACTCGTTTGACGCCGTCGTGGCGGGCAACGTCATCCACTTGCTGCCTGAACCGGGCGACGCGTCAAGGAGCTCAAGCGGGTCGTGAAGCCGGGCGGCACGATCATCGTGCCCACCTCACGTGATTCCCAAGAAGCGGGCGCACACCATGTTCCTGAGGGTGATCTCCCGATTCGGCGTGCACTTCCAGGAGCACTTCGACCCGGTGTCCTACCGGGCGTTCTTTGATCGTATGGGCTGCACGGGTGTCACCTACCGCGTCGTGCGAGGTCGAATTTCCTGCGTGATCGCCTCCTTCACGAACGATCAGTAGATGCCGAGCCCAGGGCGACGTTCCGCAGCATCGCCCCGTAGGCGACCGAGTTGCAGGCTCATGTGCTCGCAGTGCCCCGAGCCCGGCCAGATGCGCAGCTCGGCCTCGGGCAGAGTCGCGGGATCAGCGCGCGCGCGAGCCGCAGGTCGGAGTCCTTCTCCCCATAGGCGAAGGTGCAGCGCCGCTGAATGTCAGGGGAGAGGGGCGGCAGCCTGACCCGAGAGCAGTCGCGCACGATCGCGCGGATGCTGTCTCGCTCATCGCGGCGAAGCTCAAGGCCATCGCGCGTGCTCTCTGCTCGCCGTAGAGGTGCGAGCTTGCGTGCCCCCGGCGTCGGGGGCGCGCACGGCCTTCCGGTGCTTCGCGACCATCACGCGGCTGAGAATGGCCCCGCCGACTCGGGCCACGGGGCCGCCCGAGTAGAAGCTCACGCCCTCGATGAACAGCTGATCGAATGAGAGGTCCGGGAACCGCAGCAGCTCGAACAGGATGACACCGCCGAGCGACGCCCCAAAAACCCAGGGACAGACGAGACAAGCCGTGGGAGGTCAGCCACTCTGGATCGACGCCGCCTCGGCCGCCGCCGACACGTAGGGGGCCGAGGCCTCGTCCCCGTGGGGCCGACAGGTCCGGCACGAGGAAACGCAGTCCGGGACCCATGCGATCGCAGAGTGCGGTCCTCATGCTCGAGGCCGAGGACAGCATCGGGTGAATGATGAGGGCGGTGGGGCAGTCCTGCCCGCAAGGACCGTAGGCGTGCATCTTCATGGCGTCGCTCGAGGATTGTAAGCAGCGAGTTGGTCGTTGAGGTTACAGGTATTCGCGGGGGTCGAGTGAAGCTGTGAGTGGTCACGCTTCATGGAAGTCGTCCAGATTCGCGCATCGGTTTTTGATGTTGCCGAATGTTCGTCTGTCGGAGGGGCCATACCACTTTGAGGCTTCGATCTTCGCAGTCTGGAGTTTGTGTGCCTCGTCAAGGGCTGGGGCAAGGTCTGTATCTCGTGATGCGAGGGTAACCACATCGTAGTTTCCTGATCGTGCGAGTCGAACGAGTGCGAGGGCACACATGACATCGACGCCTTTTTCTCTGCGAGTTGAGCGAATCGGAGTTTTCTGGCCGTCGTGCCACTCCCAGTTGTATTCTCAGAGGACGCAGGGTTACTGAAACCATACCCTGATGTCTGTATTCCCACTGTGACTTTTGTTCAAGGTTGCGACGGTAGCCGTCAGGGGTCATCATCTGGGATTGGGATTCCACGGAAAACTTCAATGTGAGCGACTTCGACCTCGTGCAGGCCGTCGCTGTTGCGCGCTTCGCGAGTTGTTTTGCGAAACGGAATGGCTCGATGAGGTCTCTTCGATGGGGCGACCAGGAGAAAAGAGCTGGGCAGCGGTAAGGTGAACGTTCTGATAGTCGATTACAACGGCCATACGCACAGTCATTGTGACGCCTCCGATAGGAAACCCCGCCAATCCCTGGGGATGACGGGGAGCTATGACAAGAGCGTAGTAGCTTCGCTGACAGTTACGCAAGCTGTATTCTGGCTGTATGGGAGCATACGATACAGCTGATCGTGTTGTCCCTGGGCAAACAGAGGAGTTTGACATGGCCTTTGACTTCAAGAAGGAATATAGGAGCCTACGCCCCCAAGAAGGTGCCGGGCATCATGACGGTCCCACCTGTTACATACGTGGCCGTGCGCGGCAGCGGGATCCCAACGAGGAAAAACGGTGCCTACCAGCAGGCAATCGCAGTCCTGTACGCCGTCTCCTACACGATCAAGATGAGTAAGAAGGGCACTCGTCAGATCGAGGGTTATATCGACTTCGTGGTGCCACCTCTGGAAGGATTCTGGTGGCAGGACGGCGTTGAAGGTGTCGACTACGCCCACAAGGAGAGTTTCAACTCGATCGCCGCCATTCGCCTACCTGACTTCGTTACGCGCGAGGTTTTCGACTGGGCGGTGCGGGAGGCAACGAAGAAAAAGAAGATCGACTGCTCGATCGCCGAATATCTCCAGGTGGACGAGGATTGTGCGTCCAATGCCTGCACGTGGAAGCTACGACGATGAGCCCGCTACGGTCGAGGCCATGGATGCCCTGTGCACGCGAGCAGGGCTACGTGATCGACCTGTCGGAGGTGAGGCGTCATCACGAGGTCTCACCTGTCAGACGCTCGTAAGGTCGCACCTGACAAGCTGAAGACCATCGTGCGCCATCCGATCAAACTCGCGGGCGAAGCCCGACAGCCCTCACCAGCAGCTGCCCTGGTTGGAGCGGGGCATGAGGTGCCCTGCGTTCGCGCGCGAGCGGACCCCACTAGCCACCGCGCGGGATCGCGGGTAGTGTTGCCACGTTAGCCCCCTGCGAAGGAGTGAATGATGCTCGTTGTGACGACCCCGACCGTTGAGGGTGCGCCCGTCAAGCAGTACATCGGCATGGTCTCCGGCGAGGCGATCTCCGGCGTCAACATGTTCAGGACTTCGGTGCGAACCTGTCCAACATGCTCGGTGGCCGCGCCTCCCAGTACGAGGGAAGAGATCGGCGGTGCCTCCGCGACCGCCGTCAACGAAAAGTGTGCCCGCGCCCAGGCCATGGGCGCCAACGCGGTCGTCGGCGTGAAGGTCGACTACTTCACCGCCGGCGCCAACAACGGCATGCTCGCTGCTATCGCGACGGGCACCGCGGTCACTCTTCGACCCGCGTCCGCGTGCCACGACGCGCGCGATTGACAACCCGCCAGGGGCGCACAAAGCGTCCGTGGCGGGTTGTTAGCTATGCTCAGCCGCCGCGAGCGAGAAGTGTCATCGACGTTTCGGCTGCATAGGCCTCGGGCTGTTAGTGATACGGCTTTCTCCTCCTCCAACAGGCACTCAGTTTATACATGCGGTCAAACTTGCTGTGAGTTCTTGAGGGTGGCCTCGATGAGGTGGTCGGGCAAGCCTCCGTCATTGCGGCGCAGGACCCGACAATGTGGTGCGGCATGCGGCAGATAGGCGTGCGGGCCTATTGCGGATAATGTGAGAAACCAGCGACAAACTACGCTACGATGGACAGCCAGAGCTTACTTTGAAAGCAGGGTAGCTGCGCTCATGCACTTCCCATTGAACCAGCTGTTAAGGAGAGTTGTAGATGCGTCATCGGCGTTTGTAGGCGCTGGCGTTAGTCACGACCGGCGCCCCGCTATCACTACCATGAGCATGGCTCCCTCGTTTGCGGCCGATACGGACAGTACCGAGACTTCTGCGCTCGGTGTGGCTCGAGGCGGATGAGGTGACCACCATCATCGTTCAGCTTGCGGCGGGGACCGTCGGCGACGACCGAGCGAGCGCATACAAGAACATCAAGCAGCGCATCGCGCGCTCCGTCAGCCAGGCGTCCCCGGCGGCACCATCGGGGACGTGCGTGATTACCACCACGCCCTTGATGGCTTTTTCGATCACCGCTCCACGCCCGCCCGCGGCGCCATCAAGAGTGCAGGGGTCAAGGACGCGTTCGTCGACGGCAGCGTGAGCCGGTCTTCATCCCGAAATGTCAGGGGACGCGGCGCGGCAGTTGCCGATCCAGCGAAGGAAACCCGTTCCGATCAGGTAGCTGGTCGAGGCGGCGCTGATCAGTGACAAGATTCCTTTGTCTCACGACTATGCGGATCACGACACGAATCCATACATCGGCGATGGGATGGTCCGCTAAGACTTTACGGCGCATGCTCATGGCACTCGCATGGCGGCGCTCGCGGCTGCCAACGGGGCGACCTATCGCGGCGGTGCGCCCGATGCGCAGCTCATCCTCGCCAAGGTCCCGTCCAATTGCATCCGGACTGTGCGTGACAGTGACATGTTGGGCTGCTCTGGACGACGCGATGGTTATAAAGCCCGACACGGTTTGTGTGGCCTTCATGGCGAATCGCGACCTCGGTGGTGGCGCGGAGGCACTGTACGACGACGTTCTTGCCAGGCTTTCCAGCGCGGGAATCACGGTCGATGCCCCAGCAGGAGACAGCGGCAGGGCTGAGGGCGCACGAGCGTGCGTGATCTGGGTACTGTTGGTGCACCCGCCGCATATTCCTCCGTGCTCGCCGTGGCTGCCGTTGAGGCCCACGCTGCAGGGGACAGATGGCCTCGCGCCGTGGAGTTCCTCCTCGTGGGGTCCAGGCCCTGACATGAGCCTGAAGCCTGAGATCGCCGCGCCTGAGGGAACGTCAACGCTGCTATCCCCGGCAGCGACTATCGACGGACGCCGGGCACCGGCGAGGCGTCGGCTCGGGTCGCTGGTGTTGGTGCCCTTTCTGTGTCAGCGCATGGCGACCGACCCTGATGTTCGTGGGGATGAGCGAGGAGGACAAGTCCGCGTTGGTGTCCAATCTTCCTGATGGGCACTCACCACCTGATTGTCGATCCGTCTGCGGCGGATGGCACCTTCTGGTCCCCGCGCTGGGTCGGCGCGGGCTATGGTAGACGCGCTGGAAGCCACGACTTCGTCGGTGTGCCTGAGCGTTGTGGGTGCCGCGAACCCGTCGCGACCGAAGGTTGAGCTGGGCGAAAGCGCCAGCGGCTGGACCTTCCAGATACAGCTGACGAATCTCTCCGACACCGCCCACATACACGCTGGGCGGACAGGCGCTGTCCGAAAACGTCAACGGTCTGCTCTATACGAAGCACCTCGACGAACTGGGCCGGCAAGGGAATCGACCTGACACTCTTCTGCTGACACGCTCACCGTGCGCGGCATCCGCGCGACCGTGACTGTCAGTGTGAACCCGACGCCGCAGTTCGCCTCGTACGCCTCTGGAAGACGCCCAACGGTGCACGTTCATCGACGGTGCGGGTGACGCTCACGAGCGCGGATGGGCAACCTGACCTGACGATTCCGTACCTCAGGTTCTACGGCTCAGCGGATGAGACTCTGATCTTGATACTCCCGTATGGCGGCGAGGAATCGATCGGCACGTCCACGATGACCTTCCGCGGGTTGACCCGGGCAGCTGGAACCCGTTTGACGTGGAAGATGCGGCAGCGATCAGCGCGAATGATCGTCATCCCTACATCATCTCGCGCTCGACGGAAGAAAACGCCCGGACATACGCGACGCCGGCGACGGTACTCCTGCGCGACGTCATGTCGTTGACTTACACGTATCGGAACGAGGCCGGCGACGTCGTGCGTTCATACACGTTCGGGGGAGCGCCCAAGAGTCGGACTATCTCACATGGACGCTACCCGAGGTGAGCACCGCGGAAGCTATGTTCGAGAATCAACCGCTCTTCGATGGATACGACGAGCAGGGGCGTGCGCTGGCGGATGGACGCTGGCGCTCACTATCGAAGGTACGACCGGCGGCGTCGCCTCGTACCGAGCGCTTGACCCATGTGGTGACGCTGGACACGGCGCCTCCCGTCATTTCCAACGTGGCGATATCGGGCGAGGGAGATGACCGTACGCTCTCCTTCGACGCCACCGATTCCTCGCCTATTGCCGCGTATGGATTCTCGTGGAGCGCGGATGGCGAGCCATTCATGCGTGAGAAGGTCTACGGTTCGGACGAACGTGGGGATGATGGGCGACACGGCGGCCACTTCGAGGTGCCGCTATCTCAGATCGCTGAGCGTTCGGGCGCTGACCGACGGTGTACCTGCAGGTCTGGGACTGGCCGGTGAACAAGGGGACGGTGAAGGTGGATCTGAAGGCCGTTCCCATGACGTCGCTTGCGCTCTCCCAGACTGACGCGACGCTGTCCGTCGGGGAGAGCGTGACGCTGAGCGCCACCGATCGAGCCCGCGGATGCGAGCGTGACTGATGTGGCGTGGTCTTCGTCGAACGAGGCCGTCGTCACGGTTAGTCAGGACGGTACGGTGACGGCGGTGGGAGCGGGGGATGCGACGGTGACCGTCTACGACCCGACGCAGCCCTCGCTCGTATCGGCGAGCGCCACGATTCACGTCAGCGCTCAGCTTCCTGCGCACAAGGTGGGCACGTGAAGCGCAATGGTCGAGGCTGGTGGTACCGCTACGAGGACGGCTCCTACCCCTCGGGAGAGGCCGTCGTCATCGACGGGAACGTGTACCGTTTCGATGCGTCGGGCTACATGCGTACCGGCTGGGTGCTCGACGGTGGGCAGTGGTATTACCATGCGGCCTCCGGTGCGCAGGCCAGCGGATGGCTGCTCTCGGGTGCGCGCTGGTATTACTTGAGCCCACAAATCGGTGCCGCGGCCACTGGGTGGGTGAAAGTTGGCGCCACCTGGTACCACCTGTCGCCCGCCAATGGTGCGATGGTAACGGGATGGCTCAAGGATGGCGGGTACACTGGTACTACCTGAATCGCCCTCTGGTGCGATGGCAACGGGCGGCTGCGCATCTCAGGGTACCTGGTATCACTCGCTGATAATGGTCAGCTGATCGCCAGTCAGCGACCGAGATGAGCTGATTCTGCTCGCGCCCCCGGACACAGTGTCCGGGGCGCGGGGCGATATGAAAGAAAATGCCCCAAAGACTTACGGAAAACCCGTGTGCGTGTATTGTTGGAACGTGGTCGCGTAGTCGCGCTCACACCTCATCCTTGACCCACGTAGTACAAGGGGAGACAACGATGTCCCAACCCGAACATTAGGGCTGCGCTTGGCGCTCGCCGCGGCCGGTGCCTAGCTTTCACCATTGTCGGTGTCCCAGCGTGCCAATGGTGCCGCCACTGAAGACATCGATCCGGTCGGTTACCGCTCAGCGGAATGCAAGATCTCACGCGATCCGGCCCCCATCCGTTTTTGGCAACCATCTCACAGCACGGCTCTGGCCCCGGGGCAGAGCATCGTGATCGAGCCTGTCGATTTTCGAGAACTGCATCCGGATTCCGCACCTGTCACCTGGAAGTCCTCGGACGAGTCCGTCGCGACCGTGGATGCGAACGGTGTCGCTACCGCCCTTACCCCGGGCGATGCGCAGGTGAGCGCGACCTATGGGGACATGGAAGTTATAACGGATACTGTCTCGAATCCAGGTTCGTTCCGTATCCGAGGAGACTGGGATCGAGCTGCCGGAATCCGCGTTGACGGTCGCGGGTGGACGGCAACTGCTCGTCAACGCGCTTTTTAGCCCTCTTCACTTCAAGGGAGTCACGTGTCTTGGGCATTTCGACTCCTCCTCGGTGGGACGCTGACCACCGAGGAGGATCGGGCTGACCGCCACGGTGCATGCCACGCGTGGGCCAGCGAGCGCGACGCTGACGGCTACCGTGACGACTCCAGCGGGTGAGGTCAGTCGCCTCGGCTGTGGCTGACGTGCGTCCCCTTCGACAGATGACTATGTGATTTCGGACAGCGTCCTCACTAAGTACACGGGTGAGGCGACGGATATTGCGGATCCCTCGATCGGGGTGACCGTGATCGGCGAAGAGGCTTTCGAAGGAGTATCGTTGAACATGTCTGGGTTCCCGCCAGCGTTCAGGAGTTGAAATACAGTGCATTCAGCGGTTCCAGACTGAGAACGATCACGTTCCAGGATGACGATCAACATCCGTCCCAGCTGAAGCGCATCGAGGGCATAGCGTTCAATTACACGAGGGTTGAGGCCCTCGTTCCGCCGCGCTCGGTCGAGCAGCTTGAAGAGGGGCGTTTAGCGGCATGGGGTTGCTGAAGTCCCTTCATGTTGGACCCAAAGTTGAAATGGGTTCGCTGAACGCTGATCCTTTAGCATTCGGGTGCCCTGTCCCACGTGGAGGTGGATGCGGATAATCCGAACTACGAGACTGTTGACGGTGTCCTCTACACGCAGGACCACACGCACTTAGTTCTTTTCCCTGAGAGGCATGGATATCGGTAGCTCTTATGCGGTTTTGAGGGAACCCAGAAATAGACGATTACGCCCTTTCGGGCACGAATCTCTCCTCTATCACTCTGCCTTCCACACTGCGTTCCATCGGTAAGGATGGCATAGCAGAAAACGAGTTTCGACGAGCATCGATTTGCCCGATGGGTTGACAACCATCGGAGACGGAGCGTTTGCGGGCTGCACCAAGTTGAATAACATTGTCATTCCCGACTCTCTACAGGTCGCCAACGGCTTTGGTGATCTGGGGGCGGAAACCCTTGTGTTTGGGACGCAGATCAAGGAAAATGACGACATACGATTCGCCTGTGCGACAAACTCCCTCACCCTCGTCGTACGAGGCGGTGTCACGGCCTTTATGCACGCCGGACTGCAGATGACAAGCGCGGAGAGCGCTTTCTTCGGTGAGGAAATGACGAGTATTTCCTATAGGGTATCGCCCCGCGCTTCATCATCCTCCCGTCGACCCTTACGACTTTTTACCTCGGTGGCTACAACAACTGGGAATTCCCAGGAGATACGCACGTCTATGTGGCGGGAACCGAAGCGATCTCACGCGTGGTCGGTTGCGAAGGCCGCAATGGTAGCTGGGGCTGACGTGTCGCAGCTTGCACTCCTATTCTTCGGCATCACTGACGCTGTCTGGTTCAGGCGTTGCCGAGGCGGGGGCAAACCACACCATGAAGCTCACCGTCGGGCGCGCCTGCGACCGTGACAGCCACCGTGGCGAGTGGGAGGCCGAGTGGGCGACAGGTGCGAGTCGTGCAGATCGGCAGACGGTCAGTGAGTCGGTCCTTCAGGATTGGAGCGACATGCCGCAGGATGATGGGGCGACTCCGCCTCACCGGGCATCACGGTCACGCCTTCCAGTGAAGATATCCACCTGCGAGTCGACGCGCGCGATGCCTCGTACCTGGTGACTTCGACGAACCTGGCGATAATCGGTACTCCAGTTCCCACGCCCGACCCGACCCCCTGCGCTCTGACCCGACGCCCGCGCCTCGAGCCGACGCCCGCGCCCACCCGGATCCGACGTCCGCGCCCACCCGGATCCGACGCCCGCGCCCACCCGGATCCGACGCCTGCGCCTGACCCGCGACGCCTGCGCCCACCCGGATCCGACGCCTGCGCCCACTCCGAATCCGACGCTGACGCCCACCCGAATCCGACGCCGACGCCCACCCGGATCCGACGCCGACGCCTGCGCCGACCCCGGATCCAACGCCTGCGCCCACTCCGGATCCGACGCCTGAGCCCACCCCGGCTCCTGCCCCGCGGGGCGGTGCGTGGCTCAGCGATTCGGTCGGCTGGTGGTATCGCTACGCGGATGGTTCCTACCCTGCCGGCCGGGCGGTGCGGATCGGCAACTCCACCTCACCGTTTCGGTGCGGATAGGCATGCGTACCGGCTGCGTGAGCGAGGATGGTGCCTGGTTCTATCACGATGCGTCGGTGCCCAGTGAGTGGCTGGGTAAGGATGGATCCTCGTGGTACTACCTGGATCTGGCGACGGGTCGGATGGTGACTGGTTAGCTGCTTGATGGTTCGACGTGGTATTACCTGACGCCCAGTGGTGCGATGGGCGACCGGTTGGCCGCTTCGATGGTCTCGACGGTATTACCTGACGCCCAGTGGTGCGATGACGACCGGTTGGCTGCTTGATGGTTCGACGGTACTACCCGAGGTCCAGTGGTGCGATGGCCACCGGCTGGCCTGGGCGATGGCCTCGACCTGGTACTACCTGAGGTCCAGTGGTGCGATGGCCACGGGCTGGCTGATGGATGGTGGTTCCTGGTACCACCTGAGCACTGACTCGGGCGCGATGTGCACCGGCGGTCACTGGATCGGCTGGAAGTGGTACTACTTCAACGAGTCCGGACAGTGGAACGGCTGAGGCCTCGACGCAACGCGCCGATAACGTGCGTGCACCTCGGCACCGGGGCGCACATCTGTGATCAAATCAATTGTCTGCGGGGTTAAAATCCCAGGATTTTTCAGCTTACCTTGCCGTTGTCGCAAGGTTGGGCCTCAGCGTAGGTGTCATCACTGGAATACGGCACGGCCGGGCCCGGCAATGCCGGCGAGACATTATTGAGGAGCCTTCTGGGACGACTTGCACTGTGTTGATGGATGAGCTGAGGCCGACCGCAGGTCGGCCCCTCGGCGGCATCTGCGCCCGCTTGCTCTGCCCGGACGCGGTGGCATCGGTTTGAGAGGTGGCAGCGTGCGCCCTGATGCGCACGTTAACCCCACAGGTGGCAGTGGGCGCCCCGCCCACGCTGCCACCTCGCAGGGCCCAGCTACGGCAGACGGGGTTAGTGCGACCACCAGGGGCCCAGCTGCTAGAGAAACGCACGAGGCCGTGGTCGACCGTGGCGTGCGCGTAGTGACCTGGCCAACGTGCGCGACGGAGGTCATCAGCGTTGTCGCTGCCTGAACTGTTGTTGTCCTCACCTTTGCGTACGGGCCCCGATCGCTTTGCTTTCGTGGCGCGCGTCTTGCAACCACAAAGGGCGCGTCAGGCGTATCGCCCAACGCGCCCCGGCCTCGTCGTTGCGAGACGCTGCTACCGAGAGGCGCCTCAAACCAGCGTCCCACGCAGCGGCGCATGGGGTTCGCGTCGGCGACCAGCTGATCGAAGCGCAGTCGGCGATGTCGATGACCCGCCGAGTGCGAAGCGAGCCTCGCGGGCGGGGAGTGCTCGACGCGACGCCAGCCCGAGGACAGCAGGTGCTTGCGATCCACCACGTTGTCCACGCAGATGACCAGCGGGCGACCAAACTTCACGGTAGAGGCAGCCAGGCGCGCAGCTCCTCGGCCTCCTCGGGGTCACGTCGCCCACCGACAGGGACGAGGTATCCGAGCTGGCCTGCTCGTCGCCCGCGCCGTCGAGGATCAGGAGACGACGTCCGTGAGGACACGATGAGCCCTCGGCTCCTCGGGGCTGGCTGCCAGGACCGCGTCTCGAAGGAGGAACGCAGCTCGGACACGGAGGTCAGCGACGGGACCCTCAGGCACGCCTCCGACCGGCCACGTGTGCGAGGAGAACATCGAGGAGAAGGTCGCGACGAACTGGTCGCGATCCATCGCGTTGATGTCGTCCAGGTTGACCCTTGCCGTCCACCACGGCCACGTCCGGCGAGGCCTGGCGTCCGATGGAAGAACAAGATGTTGAGGATGATCGCCGCCGCGAGCCGATGGTCACGCCGGAGCCGAAGACGATCTAGTGTCAGGAGGGGCATGACACCACGATGCCGCTTGAGGGTTACGAGGAGGCCAGGCCGATCGACGTGGAGACGATGACCGCGTTGCGGTCGTCGCGCAGGTCAACCTTCGCCAGTCTGGATGCCGACGACGGCGACGTCGCGAACATCGCCAGCGAAGCGCCGCCGATGACAGGCTGCGGATGGCCGCGATGATGGCCGCCGCCTGGGCAGCAGGCCCAGGAAGACTCGCGAAGACACCCGCCGCGGTGACGACCCAGCGGACTTACGCGGTGAGGTGAGCACGAGGCCGACGTTCTGGCGCGAAGCAGGTGACGGGAAGGAGTTGAGGACACCCGCCAGCAGGGTGATAGGCCGTCGGCACGCAGGGCGTTGGCGATGTCGCGCGGGGCGATGCGCTTGCCCACGACCTCGCCGGTGGCGAAGACGTCGCCCGTGGTCTCCACGGCGGTGACCGCCATGACGATGATCATCGCGATGATGGCGGTGATGGAGAACCGGATGCCAGCAGAAGGGCGTGGTGATACCCAACCAACTGGCCTCTCCCACGCCCGAGAAATCGGTCTTACCCATCGCAAAGGCAACGGCTGTCATGATGAGCAAGGCGTGAGTGACGGACAGAGTGCCCCATGAAGCCTCTTGGAAGAGGCGCTGGATGATGACGATGATCGCGATCGTTCCAGCGAAGCCGAGTGCCTCGAATGTTGCGGTCGCTTTCGCTGGTCACCGGAGGCCTGATCGGCCTAAGCGACGATGTCTCCGGCGGAGACGGACAGGAGCGTCGCCCATGACGGTCAGGAGCGTGCCCTGACGATCGGAGGAAGAAACGCAGGAGCTTAGCGGAAGAAGGGTGCGACCAGGAAGACGAGAAGGCCGACGGCGATGATGGAGCCGTACATGGTGGCCAGGCTGGTTCTCGAGGCGCCGGCTGGCGTAGCTGCTGCGCCGATCGCAAATGAGGGGGAGACGGCAGGAAGTGACGCCCCTGGATGAGCGGGAGCCCACGTCGATAGGCGGGCCGATGCCGGCCGACTGGATGAGGGTGGCGATGCCGCAGTAAGCAGGTCTGCGTTAATGAGGTGACCAGCGTGGTTGTCGAGCCCGAGCACCGGAAGCAATGACGAGCGGGACGACTACGGCGCTCGCGTAAAACGCGAGGACGTGCTGAATGCCCAGAATGGTGAGTTTCCCAAAGGGAGGGACTTGATCGACGGGCGTGGGGAGCGACGAGGGCTGATGCCATTTGTGTCTCCTGGATCTTTATCCAACTGTTGAAGGGACCCCTCCATTCTCTGTGATCGAGATGGGTGTTTTACGAGTTATTTAAAAAGTGTGGCGAGTTATATGCTACGGGTGCTTGTCGTTTACGATGTGAAGACGGTGGGACGCATGCGGGAGGGAGGCGGGTATGACGCGCAATGGTCGTCCTCCGTCGATGGCGGACGTGGCCGAATTGGTTGGGGTCTCGCATCAGACGGTGTCTCGCGTGGTGAACGGCAAGGGGCGGTGTCGCTCGACGCGTGAGCGCGTGCAGCCGCGATTGACCAGCTGATACCGCCCAACTCCGTGGCCCGTGCGCTGCGACCGCCCGCTCGGGCAATATCGGCGATCGTGACCACGACCCGGCCCACTTCGGTCCTTCCTCGATGCTGGTTGCCTTGGAGGTTGCCGCCCGCGAAGCCGGGCTTTTCACGTCGGTCGTGGCCCTCGATCGTTTTGGTGCGGACGACGTGGCCAGCGCCTCCGATCACTTCTCCTCCCTGGCGGCCGAGGCGATCGTCGTCATTGCGCTGGTGGATTTCTCGCCGAGGCCGTGGCCTCCTCCCAGGGTACGTCCGTGCCGGTGGTCGCGGTTCTGGTGGGCGCGCGTTCGGTCGCGGGGGTCCGTCGTTCGCGCGGATCAGCGCAGGGGTGCGCGAGCGCTCGCGGAGCACCTCATGGCTAGCACTAGGGGACATTGCCTGCGTGGCAGGGGCCGCAGGAGTGGTCTGAGGCGCGGAACGCGTGCTGGGTGGCGAGGCGATGGATGAGGCGGGCCTCAGTCGAAGCGCGAGCGCCCTGTCGGCTCGTGGGAGGCGCGCTGGGGCGTCGCCGGGCAGAGCTCGTCGAGGACGGCCCGGACGCCGTCATGTGCGCAAACGACGAGGTCGCGGTGGGTCTCCTGCGCCTCTCCGAGGCCGTGAGCGTTCCGGCGACGTGTCGGTCACGGGTTTCGACGATGTGCCGACTGGCCGCCTACGCGGGGCCGGGGCCGACGACGGTCGCCAGATTGCGGACCTTGCGCTGTGCGCTCGAGGCGGTCAGTCATGCGCCTCGATGGGGAATCGCGACACGTACGTGCGTCCAACTCGCCTTCGTCGTGCGCGCGTTCGACGGGGAGTGCAGCGCTCGCGCATGCTATTTGTCTCGTGCTTTGCCATGCTGGGTGAATGTTAACGTTAACCCACCGCTCATCGGTACTCATTGAGGAGTATGAAATGATCGTCGCAATCCGACACATGACCCTCGAGTTCGCGCGCGAGATCGAGCGCGTGCGTGAATACGTGGTTACTGCACGCCGAGCTGCACTTGCGCAGCCTCGACGTGTGAAATGCGCAGCGCCCGGCCTGAGGTATCGCGAAGCTTCTCACGAGGGCGGGAGGGTTGTGGTCGCTCCCCCGCCCTCGTGTATGCTCGGGCTGCGCGCGCCGGGCCGTGTTTGTCAGGTTTAATGAGAGGGGTGCGTCCGGCGTATGACGAAGTTCTTGTTACCGAAAACGTGCCGGTGGCGACGCGTTTGAGTTCCGCGAATTACAACCACTCGGCAAGCCGGCGAGCTGTCGCACAGAATTGACGGTTTTGTCTACACGAGATGTTTTCGTGAACCGCGAAATCTGGCCCCAAAGTCGGCAAAATCGCCAAAGATTTCGTAGTGTGTCATTCGTGGCCACGACAGTGGTAACCAAGAACGAACAGGAATGAGGCTTCAATGTCCGTGAACCGTACCGAGCTTGTCGCTCAGATTGCCGAACGCGCCGACCTGACCAAGGCGAAGGCCGACGAGGCCCCGGCCGCCTTCCAGGCCGTCCCCTGTTGAGTCCCTGGCTAAGGGCGAGGCCGTCAAGGTGACCGGTCTGCTCTCCGTCGAGCGTGTTGAGCGCGCCGCCCGCACCGGCTGCAACCCCCGCACCGGCGAAGAGATCAAGATCCCTGCTGGCTACGGTGTGAAGCTCGGCTCCACGCCGAAGAAGGCCGTCTCCGCGACGCGCTGACACTAGCGAACATGGGCACGACCGCGTGGTCGTGCCCACACACGCCTCTACGCGCGACACTGCTGTGGGAGGCCCTGTGCGGCTGCTGGGTGCCTGGCAGGAATGCGCCCTGCCATGCCCCTCGTGGCTCCTGAGGGGCCTGGGTGCGCTCGTTCAGCGATGTTACGCGCTCGCATCAGCGGGCCGGGGGCAACGCATGGAGTTCGGCATGAACGTGTGTGTTAGGCGTTCACCTCTTCCTGACGCTCAGCGTCAGGATGGCAGCATGCCACGCGGTGCGCCTCATCCGTGAGCATGGGCTGCACCTGCACCTCGCCAGCGAACGGGCAGCGCGGCGGGAAGCGGCAACCCTCGGCGGGTTGACGGCGCTCGGCGGCTCGCCGCGAGCTTGATGGCGCTCCGTCGCGCGAACTCGGGGTCCGAACGGGGATCGAGCCGATGAGCGCCTTCGTGCAGGGGTGCTTCGTTGTTGACGACCGCGAGCGGGGCCCCTCCGACGATGCGGCCCAGGTACATGACGCCGATACGATCGGCTGATGTACTGGACGACCGCCAGGTCGGGCTGATGAACAGGTAGACAGATCTAGCTCTGCTGCAGGTCCTTCATGAGGTTGAGAGACCGCGCCCGACGGAGACGTCGAGCGCGGAGACGGGCTCGTCCGCCACGACTCGTGTCGCCAGGGTCAGCGAACGGCGAACCGATGCGTTGGAGCTGTCCACCCGAGAACCTGTGCGGGTAGTGGTCAGGATCTCCTCGGTCAGCCCACCTGCTCGAGGATTCCATGATGCGCTCGGCGATCTGGCGAGCGTTGCCGGTCTTCTGGATGCTCGCGGCTCGGCCAGATCTGGTCGATGCATGCGCGGTCCATTGCCGCGCTAGGAGTCCTGGAACATCATCAGTACCGTCCGGTGGATGCGCACAGCGTCGCGTCCCTTGAGCGTGGCCAGGTCGCGTCCATCGAGCTGATGGCGCGCCTGACGGGCGCTCGAGGCCGGCGACGAGGCGGCCAACGGTGGACTTGCAGCCGCCGGACTCGCTGACGAGGCCGTAGGTCCCGCCCTTCTTCACCGAGATGGACACGCGATCGACGGCGGAAACGACGCCCCTTATCGCGCTTGAAGAAGCCGGAGCCTGACGACTGTACTGCGCGAGGCCTCCTCTGACGTCGAGGAGCACTCGGGAGATCTGCCCGAGGCGTCGATCGCGTCCTCGGCCTTGCCGAACCATCATGGCCTGGAGTGACCGCAGATCGTCGCCCCTGCACCGGGTGAAGCGCAGGAGAAGGTGTGCTGCCCCGCTCAGACGGGTAGTCGCGCGGCACTCGTCGGTGGCCCACAGGCAGCGGGCAGCGAAGCGCATCCTTCGGCAGGTTGGACAGCGACGGGGAGCGCCCGGAATCGAGAAGAGCTTGGTGCCCGCTGAGGGCGCGTCAGCAGAGCGGCCATCAGCGAGCTCGTGTAGCGGTGCTCGGCTCGGTGAACAGTGTCTGTTTTGGCGCGGTCTCGACGATACGGCTGGCGTACATGACGGCGACACGGTCGGTGTGGCTGGCAACAACACCCAGGTCGTGGGTGACGAGGATGACGCCCATCTTGTACTTCGTCGCGCAGCTCATCGATGAGGTCGAGGATCTGCATCTGCGTCGTCACGTCCAGGGCCGTCGCGTCGGCTCGTCCGCGATGAGGATGCGCGGCTTGCGCACACGAGGGCCATGGGATCGCGACGCGCTGGCGCATGCCGCCCGGAGAGCTGGTGCGGTAGTTGCTGACGACCACCTCGGGGCGCGGCATGCCGACGCGCTTGAGGATCTCGATGGCGCGCGCGAGGCTGCCCTTTTCGAGAGCTTCTCGTGCACGCGCAGCGGTTCACACACTGAAGGCCGATCTTCACCGTCGGGTTCAGGGAGTGAGCGATCCTGAAAGATCATGCCGACCTTGGTGCCACGCATCTGCGCTTCAGGTGCAGCGGCATCTTCTGCCAGGTCCTGGCCGTCGAGGATGATCGAGCCGAGAGGAGACCTTGCCGCCCTGGGGGAGCAGACCCATGAGGACAGGGCCGTCATGGCCCTCTGCCGGAACCGGACCTCGCCCACGATACCCAGGTCTCGCCCGTTCACGTGCAGGTCGACGCCCGAGAGGGCGCGAACCACGCCGGAGCGGATCTATCGGTGTGCAGATCTTGATCTGAAGGAGGAGCGTTCATAGTTCAGTGCTCACCTCTTTGCGCAGTCGAACTTCAAGGCGGCACGCAGGGCCGTCGCGATGAAGCTGAACGACAGGACCAGGATGATGATGAGGACGCCCGGCGGGTAGAGCAGCCACCAGTTGCCCGAGTAGACGTGCGACTGGCTGTTGGAGAGCATGGCTCCCCAGTCGGTGGCGGGAGGCTGCGCGCCCAGGCCGAGGAACGACAGGTAGGCGACGTAGAGGACTGCGTCGGCGACCTGAAGGTCGCGTTGACGATGACGGTACCGATCGTGTTACTGGACGATGTGCGTGCGGATCGCTCGCCAGCATCGAGCCGCCCATGCCGCGCATTGCGACGACGTACTCGCGTGTGCGCAGGGACAGGGCCTCGCCTCGAATCAGTCGGGGGAGGTACCCAGCCGACAGAGCCGACATGATGATGATCAGTGACGGGGACAGTCGGGGGACTATCGTCGCGATCAGCATGAAGAGGAACAGGACGGGCACGGACATGAGCGCGTCAACGATGCGCATCATGACCGCGTCGATCCAACCACCGACGAAGCCGGCGATCGCGCCGTACAGGGTGCCGATCGTGGTCGCGATGATGCCGGCGAACAGGCCGACGATGATCGAGGTCTGTCCACCCTTCATGAGGCGGCCGAGCTGATCGTAGCCGACCATGTCCGTGCCGAGCGGGTGCTCGGAGGAGGGAGGCAGCGCCGAGTTCATGAGGTCGGTGTGAACCTGGTCGGTCACGTAGAACATCGGGCCGATGAACGAGAATGCCAGCAGAATCAGGAGTACGCACACGCCGAAGACGGCGAGCTTGTTCTCCATGAAGACCTGCAGGCCCTGCAGCTTCGTCGACTTCAGGCGGTAGAGCGCCTGGCCGGCGCGGCGATGGGGGTGGTTGCGGTGGTCATTTGGCGCGTCCTGCCAGTCGGATACGGGGACCGCGAGGGCGTAGAGGAAGTTCTGCCAGAGCGCGCCGATGACGGTCGCGAAGGAGACGATCAGGGCGACGCCGAGGAGAATCGGGTAGTCGCGCCTACCGGTCGCCTGGTAGTACATGTAGCCCATGCCGTTGAAGTTGAAGAGCGTCTCGATCACCAGGGCGCCGCAGAACATCGCGGGATGTACAGGCCGATCATCGTGATGACGGGGAACATGGCGCTGCGCAGTGTAGAAGATGACGCGGAACCCGACAGGTTCCTTCGCGCGAGCGGCGTACGTACACGCCTCGCTGAGGTTATCCACTACGGAGGAGCGCACGCGCGCGTAGGCGGCGATCGTGCCGATCGACAGGGCGCACACGGGCAGGGACGAGGTGGTCCCACTGCTCCTCATGACGACCGACAGGGCCTCGCCTGCGGAGCATCGTTGGGCAGGATCGGCCACACCTGGGAGAAGAGGACGATGAGGAGGAGGCCCGCGAAGAAGATCGGCGTCGAGTAGGCCAGCAGACACGCGATCGTCACGATGTAGTCGGGCGCTTTATTTCTCTTGACAGCCTGCCACACGCCCAGAGGATCGCGACGATGAGAGCCAGAATGGTGACAGGAGAGACAGAAGATGGTGCGCGGCAGCTGCCAGCAGGTCGTTCACAGACTGGTTGTGCTGGTAGGAGTAGCCGAAGTCGCCGTGCGCAATTTTGTTCAGGTAGTTGACATACTGCTCGGCGATCGCCGGTCGTATCCGTTTTTCGTGGTCGAAGGCCGCGAGCTGTTCCTGGGTCGCATCCTTACCGAGTGCCGCCCAGCTGTCGCCGCCCGGCTGACCGGGAGGAGGATGAAGGTGATGATGGTGACCAGGAAGACAACGACGACCGCCTGGCCGAGGCGTTTGAGGATGAATTGACCATTGGTGAACCCACAGCAGGCAGCGCCCGCATGTGGGTGCGGGCGCTCGCCCAGGAGGCGTCAAGGCGAAGGTTTACTTACCTTTCGGTCGACCACGACCAATCCTCGGCCAGGTGTCGCCGGTGGCGTCGAGTTCTGCCCAGGTCGAGCGTCTTCACCGCGGTGATCTGGTAGTACGGGCTGCATCCACAGAACGGGGAGGTCCTCCCGAGGTAGTCGTTGTATGCCTGAGAGCGTTGGCCTCGAGGAGCGGGTCGACCTTCGATGAGCTTGCCAGCCTCGGGGTTCTTGTACTGGCTGAGGCTGACGGGAGCGTCAGAGGCGAAGAGGCGCTCGCCGGAGGCGTAGATCGGGAAGCCCCACGAGGTCTGGGATCCGAAGAAGGACAGGTCCCAGGTGCAGGGGGTCTCGTCGTCACATGCCTGCGAGGCGCCGGGACCGAGTCGGGGACCCTCGCTCATGTCGATCTTGATGCCGAGCTTGCCGAACTGGGAGATGATCTCCTCGAACATCTGGTGCGTGGAGACGAAGCCCGACTGGGAGACGAGCTTGAAGCTCAGCTTGTCGCCGGCTGCGATGCCCTCGCCGCACTGGTTGGCGCCGGTGCCGGGGTTCTGCAGGTGGTGTCGCTGTCGGGCACGACCTTCCAGCCGTGGTCCTCGAAGGAGCTTTGGCGGCATCCGGATCGAATCTCAGACGCAGCCTCGGTGAGTGCCGGCTTCGGCGGGCATCGGGACGGGGCCACAGGTCGGGGAGGCGGCTGACCAGATCTTTCCGATAGGGTCGGCTGCCTACGAGCTGCCGCATCGCCTGGCGGATGTACTTCTGGTTGATGAATTTGAGCCGGGGGCCTGGGGTGCGAAGTTCAGGGCCAGGTAGGTGATGGAGTGGCCGGGCCACAGGAAGACGTTGTAGCCCTTGTCCTCGACGGCCTTGCGCTGATTGTACTGCGCGGCCGGGATGTAGCCGAAGTCGATGGCACCCGAACGCACGGAGTTGAACCCGCGTCGTCACCCGTGAATGCCTTTGTAGATCAGCGCGTCGATCTTGGGCTTGTCTCGCCCCAGTAGTTTCGTTGGGGGACGAGCGTCAGGCTGGTCGGGGTGAATCTTTGAGCTCCAGGGGCTGTTCACCGTCTCGCCGCAGCGGGTTGCGGGTGGCGAGGACAGGTTCTCTGGCCTCGCCCCGCAGGTAGGCGAAGACTGCCCTGCGCGCCCTCGGGGGTGCGGTCGAGGTCGGAGACGGTCCGTCATGCTGGTCTTGTCCGTAGGCGTGCTGGGGGAGCAGAGCGACCTTTTGTTGATCTGGTTGTCACGAACCAGGCCGGGCGAACTTGGTCTCGGTGGTGATCGAGAAGGTGCTGCCGTCGATGATTTCAGATCGGCAATGTCGGGGAAGAAGCCTTCTTGTAGGAGGCCCATTCGTCCTTGTTGTTGGTGACGAGGTTCCACCAGAACTCGACGTCACGGTGGTGACGGGCGTTCCGTCGGACCACTGGCGTCGTCGCGCAGCTGATGGTGTAGGTCAGGCCGTCCTCAGAGACCCGGGAACGGTGCCCAGGGACTTGGGGAGGTTGATCTGTAGGTGTCAGAGGTGACTTTGTAGGCGAAGAGCGGGCGGTACATCGCCTGGATGAACTGGCCGTTCTCGCCCTGCGTGTAGCCCTTTGCCGAGACCGGGAAGATCCAGTTGGGGGTACGCGAGGCCATCGTGACCTCGTTCTTTCCGGTTTCCGAGTTGGCTGCCTGGCCGCCGCCGCTACTGCTGCTGCCGCCACAGGCGGACAGGCCGAGGGATGCGACCATTGCGAGGGCCGCGCCGGTGACCATCCACCGCTTCTTTCTAAGGTCCATGACTCGCTCCAAATCAACGTTGATCAGGACACTGACGGATGACAACCCGGCCAGATGACATTCATCACGCGACATATTGTTTAGCGAATGTTGCCACTTTGGCCAAAATGTGGAATGTTGCAAAAAAATAACAAGATGTTTTGGCGAAAGAAGTGTCGAACTTTCTTCGGTGGGGCATAATTAATCGTGTTCTCAACGATGAGCGTGGTGTAACGTTGTAGTTACTGCATACGCACTTGGAGGAGGTGTCATGGCCACGCATGATGTCGACGAGACCGTCCTGACGCTGATTGGGTCCGGTCAAGCGGACACCAGGCCCGCGATTGTCAGCAAACGGGCCTCGCACCATCAACGGTGTCGGCCGCTGTGTCTCGCCTCGTCGAAGCCGTCATAGCGAAGCGGAACAGTCTGTTTCGACAAGGGGCGAGCGCACGCGCTGCCCTCGTCACATCCGACGGTGCTGGAGCACTCGCCTCGTCGAGCTGGGAGCCCACCACGGCCTCGTCGCCCTGACGGACCCCACCCGCGAGTCGGGCAGGCCTCTGAGCCTCCTTATTGACATCGCGGAAGGTCCCCAGGTGGTGCTCGACGCCGTCATGGAGGAGGTATCCCGTCAGGAAGAAGCCGCCGGCGTGCGGGTCGGTGGCATCGTCCCTGGCGGTTCCCGGTCCTGTGGACGCGGAGCGCTCGCGCGTCATCCGTCCCGCCCGCATGCCCGGATGGGACGGTATCAACGTCGCCGAGGCCGTGACCGAGCAGTGCGGACTCGCCCGTCATCGGAAAACGACGCGCGCGCGGGAGCCATCAGGGCGAATCCGTGACCGGCGTCGTCTTCAGGGTGTGACCCCGTCGATACGCTCATCTACGTCAAGGCTGGTTCCGCCATCGGCGGTGCCTACCTCGTTGACGGCGTGCCGGAAGTGGGGCAGGGCGGACTGGCCGGGGACATCTCGCACATCCCCGTCGAGGCTGCCGCGGGCCGCCCCTGCAAGTGCGGCAACGTCGGATGCCTCGAGACGATCGCGTCCGCTGACTCGATCCGAGCAGACCTGGCCGCTACCGGCCTCGTCTATGAGAACAATGCACAGCTTCTGACCGCCGCACGCGACGGCATCCCCGAAGTTGCGACGGCTATCCGCCAGGCGGGCACGCTCCTGGGCCACTGCGTCGCCCACCTCGTGTCCTTCCTGGCACCTGTGGAGTCATCGTCGGTGGAGCACTCTCCGCCGTCGACGCCTTCACGGCCGGAGTGCGCGCGGCACTCCATCAATCCTGCCTCCCCTCGATCATGGAACACCTCGTGATCGAATCGTCTCGATCAGGGCGCGAAGCGGCGCTCTGGGGGCTTCGACACTCACCCATCAAAAGATCTCAAAGGAGAATCGCTCATGACCAAGCCCCGCATCGCGGTCGCCGGCATCCACATCGAATCCTCGACGTTCACCCCCTACATCTCGACTGCCGACGACTTCATCGTCACGCGAGGCGAGCAGCTGATGGAGCGCTTCTACTGGCGCGACGAGGACTGGGCCACCCAGATCGAGTGGATCCCGTCCTGCACTCGCGCTGCCCTGCCCGGCGGCGTCGTCGAACGCAGCGCCTACGACGCCTGGAAGGCCGAGATCCTCGAGGGCTTCGCGGCCGCCGGCCCCCTCGACGGCCTCTTCTTCGACATCCACGGTGCCACGAGCGTCCAGGGCATGGACGACGCCGAGGGCGACCTCATCAACGCCATCCGCGGCGTCATCGGCTCCGAGCCCATGGTCAGCGCCTCGATGGACCTGCACGGGAAACGCTCTCCCCAGGACCCTTCGACGGCTGCGACATCCTCACCTGCTACCGCCTCGCACCCCCGAGGATGCCCTCGAGTCGCGCCGTCGCCGCCGCCTACAACCTGGGCATGCGCCTCCTGAACGGCCAGCCCAGCCCGTCAAGGCCTCGTCCACGTCCCGTGCTGCTGCCGGGCGAGAAGACCTCGACCCGCATCGAACCCGCCAAGTCCCTGTACAAGATGATCGATCCCATCGAAGAAATGGACGGCATCCTGGATGCCGCGATCTGGATCGGCTTCGCGTGGGCCGACCAGCCGCGCTGCAAGGGCGCGGTCGTCGTCACGGGTGACGACGCGGAGCTCGTCGAGGAACAGGCCGGAGCGCATCGGCGCGCATTTGGACGTTCACGACCGCTTCGAGTTCGTGGCACCCGTCGCCCTCCATGGAAGAGTGCCTGGCGGCCGCCGAGGAGGGCTAGCCCTTCTTCATCTCCGACTCCGGCGACAATCCGCGTGCCGGCGGTGCCGACTGACGTGACGGTCGCGCCGCAGCCCTGCCAGCGGGAAGCCCGTCCAGGGAGGCCACGCTCGACGTCGTCTACGCCTCGATCATCGATCCTGCCGCGCCTCTGTCGCGTGGGAGGCCGGCGTCGGTGCCGAGGTGGACCTCGAGGTCGGCGGACACATCGACACCCGCGAGCCAGGGCCTCGCCGTCCACGCCATGGTCGGGGCCTCGCCGATGACCCTGATGGGCGGCCATCACCGCGCTGGCGACGCGGCCTGCGTTTCATCATCACGACGAACCGCAACCAGTACACGATGGCCAGCCAGTTCTAGCTGCTCGGCGGACATCACCACCGCAAACGTCGTCGTCGTCAGATCGGCTCTCGAGCCCGACCTGTCGAGACCCAGAAGGGCTGGCTCATGGCGCCCGACCCCCGGCGGCGTCGATCAGGACCTCATCCGCCTCGGTCACCACAAGATTGAGCGCCCGATGTTCCCTTCGATCCGGATATGGTAGATCCCGATCTGCATGCTCAGGTCGTCGTACCATGAGCGCCGTCAAAGATTCCTCCGGCCCGGTATCGCGGGGCATCGACATCGGCGGCACATCCATCAGTGGATGATCGTCGATGAAGCAGGCGCGATCCTCACCAGGGCAACGAGCCGACCGACCGTGAGGCCGTGGCCGCGCAGGTGGGACGCATCGGCGCGCGCTCTGCGAGCGACCATCCGGGACTGGTTGGTTTTCGGCCCTGAGTTTGCCCCGGCCTCGTCGATGAGGCGAGGGGGACCGTCACGCGGCGAAACCTCGAGCTGCACGTGGTGTCCAGCTGGCCCCGCGCGGTCGAGGAAGCTACGGGCGCGCGGCCCGCTCTTATGCACGATAGAGTGCGCCGCTCAGCCTGGCTGAGGGACTCTCGGTGCCGGGCGCGGGAGCTTCCTCCTTCCCCATGATGCCCATCGGCACAGGCATCTCCGTGGCCCTCGCGCTCGGGGGATACACCCGTGGGAGCGGAGCGATACGTTCAGCGCCGGTGAGCCGGGCACGCGCCCGTCTTCCCGGCGGCGAATCTGCTGCTGCGGGATCGCGCGGCTGCCTGGAGGTCTACGCCTCGGCGAAGCGCATCGCGAGGCGCTACGAGCAGGCGACCGGCGAGGACATACGGTGCGAAGGCGATCGAGGCGGGCATCGGTATCGGATCCCGTGGCGACCGAAGCATGGAGACGGCTGTGCGTGCCCTCGCCCTGTCGCTGACCCACATGACACTCACCGTTGACGTTGAGCGCATCATCATCGGCGGCGGTCTGTCGCATGCGGGGGAGAACCTGCTGGCGCCGCTGCGAGCGGAATTCGCCTCGATGCTGATATTCCGCGACGCTCCCCGGATCGTTCGCGCCTCCCTCGCAGGCGGGCGGGACGCTGGGCGCGCAGATCCTGAGCTGCCCGCGTGGGCGGCTCGACGTCACGAGAGGTGGCAGCCGTGACGACTGTGAGATGGTGGAAGATGCCGTGGGCGTGCGCCGTGCGCGCGACGGGGAGCGATCGCATCGAGATCTGCACCGACCTGTCGTGCGGCGGCCTGACCCCCGCGTTCGACGAGGTGGCAGCCGCCCTCGAGGTGGCACCCGCCGGGGGCGTTCAGGTGCTCGTGCGCCCGCGCCCGGGGGACTTCGTCCATACACGCGAAGAGGTCGACCGCATCGCCTCCGATATCGTGACTCCTGCCACTGGTCGAGGAACGCACTGCGGCTCGGCTTCGTCGTCGGCGTCATCACCCGCGACGGACAGATCGACGTGAACGCGGCCGCGCCTGCGGGATGCCGCCGAGGAAGCGCCGTGACCTTTCACCGTGGCTTCGACCAGGGTTGTGACCAGGATCGGGGCCCCGACGTCCATCGGGAACTCGGTACGACCGCGTACCGACGACGGTGGGATCCTGCCGTCGCTCAGCCGATGCTCCCTCGCCCGCCCCGTCAAGCGCGGGGGAGACGACATCATCATCTGGTGTCAGGGCGGCCTCGCGCGGCGCATAACGTCGCCGAGGTCGTGCGGCCTCGGGCGCACGAGAGGTCCACATGCGCGCGCCCCCGGGACGTCGGGAACCGATCGGCGGACGCGAGCGAATCGTCGTCGTCCCCTGCACGTAACGGACAGCGTGGCTCACATTTTTGAAAGAAATTCGTCGATTCGTCTGACAAATCGACGTCGGCAGTAAGGTTAAACACGTGAGAATTGGAATCAACGACGAAGATCAGATCGCATCCCTCGCGCAGCGGACCGCATCCTCGAGGTGTACCGCGCCGTTGAACTTCGTGCTCGGGCTTGCTACCGGCCTCGCCGCTCAAGTCTCCACGCAGAGCTCGTGCGCGCGCCACGAGGCAGGTCAGATCTCCTTGCCCAGGTTCGTTCCTACAACCTCGACGAATACGTGGGCCTGCCCATGACCACTACGAGGTTACGCGAACTCATCCACCGCAACCCTCGTCGACCTCGTCGACATGCCCGAGGGCGCGGCACACGTTCTCGACGGCTGGTGCGATGACCTCGAGGCCGGCGCTGCCGCTCACGACGAGGCCACTCAAGCGTCGACGGCGGCATCGACATCCAGGTCCCTCGTATCGGCTCGACGGCCACATCGGCTTCAACGACCGGCGCACCCTCGCGTCGCGCACCCACGTGGGCGTCCTGACCGAGCAGACCCGCCGCAGACAACGCCCGCTTCTTCCGACGGCGACATCGACCAGGTCCCCACGCACCGCGTGACCCAGGGCCTGGGGCACGACTGGGACTCCGCGCCCACATCTCATCGCCACGGTGAAGGCAAGCCGACGCTGGCGCGGCGATCGAGGGCGGCGTCACCAGCGCTGGCTCGTCCATCTCCAGCACCTCGACGTCACTGTGCTCCTCGACGCGCCGCCGCCTCCAAGCTGAGCCGTGACTTACAAGGAGTGTCTGGAGAAGGAACACCGTGAGATGCAGGTTCCCATCCGACTGTGCCCCGGCCTCGCCAACGCGAGGTCGCCTTTACGAGCGTCGTCATTCTGCTCCCGGCGCACGCGTGCCACCCGTTGAAGTGCACCGCAGGCACGTACAATGGTCCCATGCGTAATGCCCTCGACGAACCCACGGGTCTCCACGCCCTCCGGCCCTCCACCGTGTCCTCGATCGGCCTTCTGAGCGTACCGAGACCCGCAAAGAGCGCACCGGCGACGGCGATCGCTTCGCCCACTTCGTGCGCAAGGACAAGGCGAACTCGTCCATGGTGACGGACAGCCCGTCGTCGCCCTGTGCGGCAAGGTGTGGATCCCCACCCGCGACGCCTCGCAGTACCCGGTGTGCCCCACCTGCAAGCGAACTGCGCGACTCGATGGGAAAAGAACGGGCGTAATCTGGCCCTCTCCGACGGCGGAAAAGGGCTCCGACAAGTGAGCGAGACGACCCGGCGCGCACCCGTTGGCAGGCTGCGCGCCTGGCAGGCCGCTGCCTTGATCGCTACATGGCGGCCTCCCCGCGCGACTTCCTGGCGGTCGCGCGACCACGTGCAGGTAAGACGACCTTTTGCCCCTGACGCTTGCGACCGAGCTGATCGCCCGCGGCATCGTCGATAAGCTCACCGTCGTGTGCCCCACCGAGCACCTCCGGCGCATGGGCATCGAGCGCCGCGCGCTTCGGCATCCCACATCGACCCCGACCTTTACGAACTCGCAGGGCGTTGCCGCTCGCACTTCGACGGCGTGGCCGTCACCTATGCGCAGATCGGCTCCAATCCGGCCGTTCACGCGGCGCGCACCCGCGCCTACCGCACCCTGTCATCCTCGACGAGATCCACCACGCCGGCGACTCTCTGTCGTGGGGCGACGGCGTACGCGAGGGCCTCTTCACGGACGCGATGCGCCGCCTGGCCCCTGACGGGTACGCCCTTCCGTTCCGACACCTCTCCGATCCCTTCGTCACCTACGAGGAGGACGAGGGGCATCCGACGTTCGCGCGCGGACTACACGTATGGCTACGGCGACGCGCTCAGGACGGTGTCGTGCGTCCCGTCCTGTTCATGTCCTACTCGGGGCAGATGGCGGCGCACCAGCGCGGGTGACGAGGTCAGCGCCTGCCTGGGCGAGCCTCACCGGGACATGAAAGCAGGGCCTGGGCGTACCGCGCTGGACCCCCAAGGGCAGTGGATCCCGCGGTCCCGAGCCGCCGACATGCGTCTCAGTGAGGTGCGCCGCGCCGTGCCCGACGCGGGCGGCCTCGTGATCGCCTCCAACCAGGAGCACGCGCGCGCCCGCGCCGCCACCTGCGCCCTCATCACCGGCAGAGGTTCCACGATCGTCCTGTCTGACGACGCGACGCATCCGACCCGTGCTCGAGTCGCCGACTCCACCGACAAGTGGATGGTCGCCGTGCGCATGGTGTCCGAGGGGCGTCGACGCGCCCCGCCTCGCGGTCGGCGTCTCGCGACCAACGCCTCCACGCCCCCTCTTCGCCCAGGCGATCGGCCGCTACGTGCGAGCCCGGCGTCGCGGCGAGACGGCCACCGTCTTTATCCTTCCGTCGTGCCTCTCGACCCTCGCCGGCGGCATGGGCAGATCGAACGCGACCACGCGCTGGACCGCCCCGGCGTGACGAGGCCAGCGAAGACGACACGCGTGGAATCCCGAGGACGCCCTCGTCGCGGCCGCCAACCGCGAGGAGAAAGCTTTCTCCGACCCGCTTTCACAGTTCGAGGTCCTGCGGACGCCGAGTTGACGGCGTCCTTTTCGACGGTGCCGCGTGGGGCGCGGGTGCCGAGGTCGGTTCTGAGGAAGAGCAGGAATACCTGGGTATTCCCGGCCTGCTGGACGCCGATCAGGTGACGACTCTGCTGCGCGCTCGCCAGGCCGACCAGGTTGCCGCGCAGAAGAACACCCGCGCCGCGCAGAAGATGCGCGAGGAGAACGCCAGCATCCCCGCCCACAAGCCGCCGTGCCGCCGCCGCTGAGCTTCAGCACCTGGTTCCACGTGGTCGCGCCGCCCGGAGAAACCCACGCGACCATTCACCGCGCTTCGCTCGCGCTGCGGCGGCCCTGAGGTCATGCCCAGCGACGACCGGGCGATCGAGGCCCGTATCGCGCTGCTGCGCGAGTGGTTCGTCGGCCGCCACTGACGCGCGTTTTTGTAGCGTCCGCTCCATGTCAATCTGAGACGAGATGCTGAGCGCGCACTTGGCAGGATTCAACCTGATTGGGAGCACTCAACCCGATCAGAAGGGGTTGAATCTTCCCGATCGGGTGTCACCCATCGGTGCACAACGTCCCGGTCGCGGGATAACCGGCCCTGAGAGATGCTCCGACAAGCCCTCACCCGAGCCAGACCAGCAGTGCTGCACGAGATACAGCAGCAATGCGCTAGTTAGGAGTGCATTGCACTGCCTTCATCTAGTGCAAAGCTGCGCCAGAGCAGCATCGCTCGCTGAGCTACGTTCACGTGCGGCAGGGGTAAGCCCCATATGTCGCTACATTGCGTCAACTGAGCTGCGGTAGGCAGTATCTGGAGCCACTTCGAGCATTACACTAGTTAGGAGCATTACACCACCTGAGGCTGGTATATCGCTAAGTGTAACACCACTAGCAACAAGTCGTACTGCGCAGACGTACGTGAGGTCGCCATTGGTGGCGTGGTCAGCGTGGTGCTCCCGACCCGTATCAGGTCGAAACTGAATGCATAAGACCTGATCGGGTGTCACACCCCGTCGGTAACAGGCTTCATTGTGGATCCGGCAGTCGATGGGGGCTCACGCTCGCAGCACACGGTCATGCGTCATGCGCGGGCTCCAGGTATGAAAACCCCATCTCCTGAGACGTCTTAATCGATGTCCGAGAAATGGGCATTTCTAAAATATGACGAGGCCGGCGCTTCGTTGAGAGGAGAGCTGAGGTCGTCGACCTGCTCGTAGCGCGTCGACTGCAGCGGCCCGCCGCGGACAGGCGCCATGCCTGGTAGGGCAGTTCGTTGCGGGCACGCAGGTGGCGCTCCTGAGCGCGGGACAGCGCCTCGGGGCCCCAGGCTTCGGCGTCGATCTCGCCGCCGCGGACCAGCTGGACCTGCAGCGGGCGGGCGCCGCGCCCGGCCAGCAGAGCCCGGCCTCCGAGGACGCCGACGAGCAGGAGCTCCTCGTCGCGTAGCCGTCCTCGCCCATGACTCGGCCGGCGACCTTGCGCCCGCCGACAGTGGACTCGACTCGGCCTTCTTGGCGACAAGAACGGTCTCGCTGCTGGAATCCTCGCGCTGGACGACCTGTAGACCAGGGGCGCAGCACGCCCGAGCCCGTCACCGCCTGGCGCCCACGCCGTGAACTACGGGCCGCACCCAGGGCGGCGATGCGTCCTGTCCAGGTCGGAGGTCATCAGATCTTCGTGGTGGTGGCGCCCATTGCGTCGAGCTGTCCGCGCACCTTGAATGCCTCGGCGACCAGGTCGCCCGAATCCAGGCGCACAGCGCCCAGCTCGCCGCCCGCGGCGCGCGCGTCGACCGCGTTGATGACGCCTGCCTGATGTCGTAGGTGTCCACGAGCAGGGTCGTACCCGCGCCCAGCTTGGCGACCTGGAGTCGAAAGCGTCGCGCTCGGTGTCGCAGGAGCGTGAACGCGGGCGGCCGTGCCGATGCAACGGATTCCGTAGCGCTTGGCGGCCTCGGGTCGGACGTGCCCTGGAAGCCGCCGATGATGGCGGCGCGGGCGGCGGAGACCGCCGCGCGCTCGTGGGCGCGGCGAGCACCCATGTCCATACAGGGACGACCGTGGGCGGCGATCGTCATACGCGAGGCGGCCGAAGCCACCGCGCAATCATGGTTGAGGATCGACAGGGAGAAGCGTCTCCAGAGCGTACAGTCCGCGAACGTGCCCTCAACGGTCAGCAGGGAGAGCCGGAGAAATAGCACTCGCCCTCGGCGTAGCCCCAGATATCGCCTGTGAAGCGCCACGAGGCTGCAGGAACTGTGCGGCCTCCTCGGAGATGATCCCTTTGTGTGTGCAGCTCATTCGATCGCTCCGCGTCGAACTCGAAGCGTTCCAAGGCCTCGAGAATTCTGGTTGGTACCAGCCACGACGCCGAAGCGGCGCGTGGCGGGCAGGCGGCGCCCAAACAGCTCGAACGTGCAGCGACGATGCGCGGTGCCAGTCCCTGAGGGCGGCGTCGAGCATCGTGAGCTCGTACATATCAGTCAGCAATGGTAGATGTCGATGCAGGCATACTGTGAGCCTACCCTGAGAAGCGTGTCACCGGGGTGCGAATTCCCTTCCCTGATACACAAATCCGTCTTAGTGTTGACGTATGACAACGATCTTCCAACCCGCGTCCCGCACGCACGAGGCACCCATCGCGGTGCCGCGTTGGCGCGCCGTCGTGTGGGACGATCCAGTCAACCTCATGAGCTACGTGAGCGCTGTTTTTCGCCAGTATTTTAGCTACTCTATCGCTCGCGCTGAGGAACTCATGATGGCCGTTCATACGCGTGGGCGAGCCACCGTCTCCACGGGCGTGCGCGAACGCATCGAGGCGGACGTCATGGCCATGCACTCCTACGGTCTGCGCGCCACCATCGAAGAGGACCGGGACTGAGGATATGGAAGGCTTCGCTCTTCGAGACGGTGTCTACGCCTCGTCGATGAGCGACGGCGAGGCGCTCCTCCTACGCCAGCTGGCCTCGGAAGTTCTCGTCGTCTTGGATGATCCCGGAGAGTACGCCGCGACCTCGTCCATGGTGAATGCCGCCACGGAGACCGAACAGCGCCGAGACGAACCCCATGAACGCACCCTGCGCATGTTGCTGCCCTCGATGAGCGAGGACGACGAAGACGCTGGCCGCCTGCGCGCTCTGACCGAGGATTCTCTGCGCACCGAAAAGTCCGTCCGTTTGCGCGCCATCGTCGGCGATCTTGACCACATCGTCCACGGCGAGAGTGACACTCTCACGATCCAGCCCGAGGCCGTGTGGTCCTGGCTGGGTGCTCTCAATGACATTAGGCTCGGCTTAGCCGGTGAGCTGGGCCTATCGGATCAGCAAGACGCGCAGCGCATCGAAGAATTGGCGCTCAGTGAGCCGACGGGGAGCGCTCGCAAACCGTCGCCGCCATCTATATGCTCATCACATGGTGGCAGGACTCACTCCTCAGAAGCCGTCAATAATTCCCAGTAACGCATAAGGTCGATAGATGAACAACGCCCCGATCGGACCTTTTCGACTCGGGCCCAGGTGGGCTGACGGTGGCGCGCGCAGTCATCGACAAACCGCTCGACGAAGAGATCATCTACCCGGGCGACACTGGGCACACGCCTTACGGCCCGCGAGCTATCGCGCAGGTTCGCTCGCTGACGCTCTCCGCCCTCGACGAGCTGGCCTCGCGTGGCGTGAAGGCGCCTCGTTATTGCCTGCAACACGGCGACGGCCGCCGCGCTCGCAGACGCTCGGGAACGCTACTGGATCGACGCCGGGATCCCCGTCATTGCGTCATCACCCGGCTGCGCGTCAGAGCGTCATCGCCACGCGTAACCAGCACGTGGGTGTCATCGGGACGAAGGCCACCATCCAGTCCGAGGCATATCCTGCGCGCGCTCGCCGCCGTGCCCGGCTGACGGTCAGCCAGCAGGCGCCCCGCTTTCGTCGAGTTCGTCGAGGCCGGGGGTGACCACGGGCGAGGAGATCGAGGCCGTTGCGCGCGAGTATCTGACGCCGCTGAAGGAAGCGGGCGTGGATACGCTGATCCTGGGGTGCACGCACTACCCGCTGCTCACCGGTGTTATCGGTCGCATCATGGGCGAGGGAGTCACGCTCGTGACCTCCTCGGAGGCGACCGCGAACGTCACCTATAACGAGCTCGTGGATCGCGGGCTTCATGATCCGTGGCCCGCAGGCGAGGGACCGCAGCACCAGTCCCTGGCCACGGGCGCTTCCGACGCTTTCCGCGCCTGGCTCGCCGCTCTCGGCCCCGAGGTGGGGTCCGCTGCCCGTGAACACCGGCGGTGGTATCGCGAAGCTCACCGTCATCGGCGCTACCGGTTCGATGTCTGGCCCGGAGTCGCCGGCTTCGTCCTACCTTGTTCAGGCCCGCGGAGTTGACCCCGACTCGGGGCGTGAGCGTGTTTTCTCCCTCGTGTGCGATATGGGTCCCGGTTCCTTCGGTGCGCTGTGGGCGCACCTGTGTCCGTGCGACCTGGATGCGCTGGCGCTGTCGCACTGCCACGCGGACCACATGGGCGACATCATTTCCCTGCAGGTGTACCGCAAGTGGGGTCCCGGTTCGTGCGCGATCCGGCCTGTGTCCCTGTTTGGGCCGGGCGAGACGCTGCACCGTGTGCGCCAGATCGAGGGCGCGCCGGAGGGGGAGACCTACGACGGTGAGTTCGCTTTTACGCGGCTCCGCGTGGGCGAGGTCTACCAGGTTGGTCCCCTGACGATCCGCCCCTACCGTGCCCTGCATCCGGTCGAGGCCTTTGGCCTGCGCATTGAGGGCCCCTCGGAGGAGGGATCCCGAGCGCATGGTGTCCCTGTTCTACACGGGAGACACCGACCTGTGTGACACGATCATCGAGGGTGCGCGCGGCGTTGACGTGCTCCTCAGCGAGGTCGGCTTCACGAACGACGAGACTGAGCCCGACATGCACATGGACGGTACGCGCGCGGGCGAGGTCGCCACGCGAGCCGGAGTGGGTCGCATGATCGCGACCCACATCCAGCCGTGGACGCCACGCGATCGGGTGGCCTCCGAAGTGCGACAGACCTGGTCGGGGCCTCTTGACTTCGCGACCTCCGGATGCAGGTCACGTCTCTGAGCTATCCTCGCCCCGCCGATGGTGGGCAGGTACGGCTCGATCAGATCGCCGGACGTCGAGTACGAGGCGTTGTGGCGCTCCACCCGCCAGGTATGTGGCGACGCGCGCCGGGCCTGAAGCCTCGGACCACCCGTGATTCTTGTGGCGCAGCAGGATCTTGCGAGTGCCCAGCGAGGGGAGAGGCGTGATGCGCATGCCTTCTGTGTGTGCGCCGACCAGTGCCAAGCCGGAAGGATCGTCGAGCTCGCACAGGCGCACGAGGAAAGCGCGCGCCTCGTAGGTCGTGCAGAGGTGGGTGCCACCGCGTGTCCGCGAACGCCTTCGTGATGCGGCGCATGACGTGGTCGCCGCTGGTGCCCGGACTGACGCGCAGCCAGGTGAGGTCCGCGAGGTCTTCGATCGCGCCGATGGGGGGAGCCGAGTCGGGGGTGACGAGCATCCAGGGTTCGTCGAGGAAGGGAACGTCCGTGTAGCCGCGAGGGGCCAGGCCGGGATCCTCATCTCGTTCGATGACGAGAATGCCGTACTGGCCCGTGCGCAGCGCGGCCATGCCGGGGGTCTCCTCGGTTTCTTCGATGCGCAGGTCGATGCCGGGCAGGGTGTCCACGAGGTCGGGGAGCGCGGGGATCAGGTCGATCTGCAGATCGTCGAACGCCCTGATGGTGACCGTTCCCGTGACCTGGCCTGCGTGAGGGGCGCAGCTCCCTGAGGGCTTCTTCGATGTCGGCGTTGATGCGCTCGCCGGCCTCGGCGACGATCGTGCCGGCCGGGGTGAGAATCGCGCCGGATGTGGTGCGCTCGACGAGCTTGAGGCCGACTTCTTCTCGCAGAGTTTTTGGATCTGCTGGGACACTGCCGAGGGAGAGACCATGAGGATGTCGGCGGCAGCAACGATGCCGCCTTCACGCGCGACGGACAGAAGGAAAGGTAGGCGACGGGGGTCGATGTCCACGCGAACTCCTTCGTTAAGCAAAACTGTAAGATAACTATAGAACCATTCAATTGTACTTGACTAGCGGAAGGTGCATCATAGAGCCGTGACGATCTCATCTCTCGCAATTCCGGTCCTCGGTTGGTTGGGCGCAGGCGCTCCATCGCCGCCTACCACCTGGTCTCTCCAAGCGCTTCGCTCCCGACTCCCTGCGCTACCACTCTCCTCAACGTCTCCAGCTGCATCCTGCTGGGCTCTCGCACTGCGTCCACCGGCGCGTGGCCTCCTTCCTCACTAACGCCATCTTCATCGGGGTTGGCTGCACCATGATCTGGCGCGTGCGTAACCGCCTCGCGCGTCGCATCATGCAGGTCGTTTGCTTCTTCGACGTGCGCCGCTTCCCTGCCGCGCCGTGCGCGCCCTGGCGCGCTCGCTCACCTTCGCTGAATTGCGAGGGGGCAGGCCGTGGCCTGCCCTCACCGTATCCACCGACGGATAAATTAAGATAAGCAACCTTCTTTGGTCAAGGCTTTTTCAAGCTCTACCAAGGAAAAGTCCGTAAGATGCGCTTCATAGAAACATAAGAAAACATCGATGGAAAAAACGGACAATGAGGCGCACTATGTCAGTATGACGCGGTGACAGATCCATCGCACGGTACTCAAAGAGGAGCACACAATGTCTCGTTTCGTCGCATCACTCCTTCATCGCCTCACCCATCACCGCAGGGTGCGCCAACAGCGCAACCCCCGCAGTTCTCGGGACGGACCGCCCCATCTTCGGTAACCTCGTCGCCCGTTGATGGCGCGCGCCTGCGGGCGCATACACGACGCCGGACACCCGGGTGCCCGGCACATTTGTGTTCAGCTGTTTCTCAGCCGCAGGTACTCCACGATGTAGGGCATGAGCGCGCGGAAAGCGATACCGCGATGGCTGATCGCATTCTTCTGCTCGGCGCTCATCTGCGCGGTCGTGACCTCGAAGCCCTCGGGAACGAAAATCGGATCGTAGCCGAACCCGCCCTCACCCCGTGGGAAGCGCGTCAGGTGCCGCGCACCTCGCCTCGCTCGACGAACTCGCGACCATCCGGGGTGACGAGGACAGCGGACCGACGAACGCGCGCTCCGCGGTGGCGGTCGGGAACATCGGAGAGCTGGTCGATGAGCAGGCGAGATTCGCTGCGTCATCCCCGTGGAGCCGGCCCAGCGCGCGGAGAAGATGCCGCGCGCCCGCCAGCACGTCCACTGCGATACCGGAGTCATCGGCGATCGCCGCCAGGGCCGGGTGGCGCGAGCCAGCGCGCGGGCCTTGATCAGGAGTTCTCCTCGAAGGTCACACCGTCCTCGACCGGGGAAGCCACGTCAAAATCGCTCATGCGCGCCACGCAGCCGTCCTCGAAGCCCTCCCACGCGGGGGCCAGGATGGCCTCGAGCTCGCTGACCTTGTGCGCGTTGGAGGTCGCGAAGACCAGGTGCGCGCTCACGGACGCACCTCGATGCGCTCCATGAGGGGAGCCTCGAGCGCCAGCTTCTGCGCGCGGGCGAGCTCGGCGTTGCCCAGTGTCGCCAGGTCCAGCAGCTCGCCCAGCTCATCGCGGTTGAAGGGGGCATGCTCGGCGGTACCCTGCACCTCGATGAAACTGCCATCGCCCGTCTGCACGACGTTCATGTCAGTCTGCGCGCGCACGTCCTCGACGTAGGGCAGGTCCAGCATGGGAGTGCCGTCGATAACACCCACGGAGATCGCGGAGATCGAGTCGGTGAGGACCTTGGCGGAGGGCTTGAGGATACCCTGCTCCTTCGCCCAGCTCACCGCGTCGGCGAGGGCCACGTAGGCACCCGTGATCGCCGCGGTGCGCGTAAAGCGCCGTCGGCGCGCAGAACGTCGCAGTCCAGGACGATGGTGTTCTCGCCGAGCGCGGACACATCGACGATGCCGCGCAGGAGCGGCCAATGAGGCGCGAGATCTCCTGAGCACGGCCGCCCACCTTGCCTTGACGGATTCCCGGAGGAGCGCTGCTCGGTCGCGCGCGGGAGCATCGAGCATCTCGCCGGTCACCCAGCCTCGCCGGAATCGCGCCCAACGCGGCACGCCCTCAGTGAAAGAGAGGCAGACACAGGACGCGGGTGTTGCCGAACTCGATGAGGACGGAGCCCTCACCGGTACCCGACCAACCGCGGGTAATGGAGACGGGACGGCTGTTGGGACGGGGTGCGCCCATCGGCGCGCAGGGGAGTATTTGTCATAGTGCCTAGGGTAGCCCACCGCGTTACCGTGGAGTTATGAGTCTTGATCTACCTCTCGTCCGTGGTCGCATCGACCCGGCTGTCGCGCTGCGTGAATCCGTGGCGCCGGCGGCTTTGGTGCGGTGCCGGTGAGGCCGACGTCATTGTCGTCGACCCGTCCGGTTTTAGTTCTCTCTCGACGAGGCCGGGGCGTCGTCCTCGGAGGCCCCGGTCCTGCGTCGGATGGTCGGGGATGAGGCTCTGCGTGCTGCCAGGCGACGGCCTCGTTCATCGGGGTCGCGCGCGGACGCTCCGTCGTCGCGATTGAGACGAGCCGGGACGAGGCGTGGGGCCGCTGGGAGCACCTGCGTGCGGTCGGGTGGTGCCTCGACGGCGACGACGCAGCCCTGGCGCTGACCGCGCTGGCCCTCGCGGGCTGGCACTCCAACTACCGCTTCTGCCCGCGCTGCGACACCGGTGCAGCTGGTGTCCGGCGGATGGGCCGCGCGATGCGAGACGTGCGACCGGCTGAATACCCGCGCCAGGACCCTGCCATCATCGTCCTCGTCCAGGATCATGACGGGCGCGTCCTTCTGGCGCACAACGCGCTGTGGCGGCCCGGCTTCGTGTCGATCATCGCCGGCTACGTCGAGGCCGGGGAATCCCCGGACGTCGCGGTTGCCCGTGAGGTCGCTGAGGAAGTTGGCGTCGAGATTGAGACGCCCACCTGCACGTCGCGACGCAGCCGTGCCTTCGGACGTTCGCAGATGATGGGCTACAGGGCTCGCGTACGCCTCGCCGCGCCCGACCCCGGGAGGACGGCGTGAGATCGAGTGGGCGCGCTACAGCCGCGACGAGCTGACGCGCGCGCTTGAAGCCGGGAGATCAGCGCCCCGGTCGCGGCCTCGATCGCCTACGCGCTGCTTCGGGACTGGTACGGCGACGAGCTGCCGAGCGGCCCGGACGGCGCGGGACGCAACTGAGGGCGGGCGATGGAACAATGGGGACCATGAACCCCGAGGAACTGCTGGACGCCCTGGACCCTGATCAGCGCGCCGTCGCCACGCAGGTGGCGGGCCGCTCGCCGTCCTGGCGGGTGCGGGCACCGAGACCCGCGCGATCACGTACCGCATCGCGTACGGGGCGGCCGTCGGTGCCTTCGACCCGTCCAACGTGCTCGCCGTGACCTTCACGCAGCGCGCGCCTTCGAAATGCGTCACCGCCTGGCTCAGCTGGGTGTTCCAAGGCTCAGGCGCGCACCTTCCACTCGGCCGCGCTGCGCCAGCTGCGTCATTTTTGGCCTACCGTCGTGGGCGGTCCGCTGCCCGACGTTATCCCGCATCAAGGCTCTCCCTCGTCGCGGCCTCCGCCGCGCGCCTGGGGATCACGATCGACCGTACGAACGTGCGCGACATTGCGGCAGAGGTCGAATGGGCGAAGGTGTCGATGACGACGCCGCGCACTACGCTTCGCGTGGCTCGGCTGCGCCGCGACGTGCCCGCCGGGCTGGACGCTGGTGACATGGCGCGCCTCCTCGACGTGTACGAGGACGCGAAGAATGAGCGCGGTGTCATCGACTTTGGAGGACATCCTCATCTACCTGTGCGGCATGCTGCAGGAGCGCGCAGACGTCGCCTCCATCGTGCGCAAGCGGTATCGCTCCTTCGTGGTCGATGAGTTCCAGGACGCCTCAACCTCCAGGCGCGCCTGCTCGACTTGTGGCTGGGCGGGCGCCACGACGTGCGCGTCGTTGGCGACGTCGCACAGACCATTTACTCATTTACGGGCGCGTCCCCGGACTACTTGACCGGTTTCAGGGCGCAAGCATCCGGGGGCGCGCATCGTCGAGCTGACTTGCGACGTCACCGTTCGACCCCGCAGATCGTGAGCGTGGCGAACGACGTCCTGGCGCGCTCGAGCCAGCGCGAGGGCACGGTGCGCTTGTCCAGCCAGCGCGACGGTGGCGCTCAGGTCGCCTACCGGACCTACGACGACGATCGAGCCGAGGTCGAGGGCGTCGCAGCGTCGATCGCCGACCTCATCGCGGGCGGCATGGCGCCTCATTTGATCGCTGTTCTCATGCGCTACGAACGGCCAGTCCCAGGCCTTCGAGGAGGCCTTGGGGGCGCGCGCGTATTCCCGTGGCTGTCGCCGGAGGCAAGCCTTTCTTCGCTCGCGACGACGTGCGCACCGCGATCTCGCGTGCAGGGCGCGGCGGCGGCCGCCACCGACGATGGGAGCGTGGGCGAGATTGTGCGCGACGTCCTCTCGGGCGTCGGTTGGCTCCGAGGCTCCCTCCGGCCAGGCGGGTTCTGAGCGCTGGTCGAATATGAACGCGATCGTCGGCTGGGCGGACGACAGCAGGTGGAGAGGCTCGCCGCCTTCGTCGCTGAACTCGACGAACGCGTCGCTCACCAGGTCGAACCGGACAAGGCCGGGGTCGAGCTGACACCATTCATGCCGCCAAGGGCCTCCGAATGGGATGCTGTCTTCCTCGTCGGCGTCGCCGAAGGACTCCCTGCCGATCCCGTGACGCAAAGACTGCGGCCGCGCGCGGGAGGAGCGTCGTCTGCTGTACGTGGCCGTCACCCGTGCCCGCGACCTGCTGACCCTGTCGTGGGCGCGCTCGCGGGGAGCGGGCGGGCGCGGCAAGCGAGCGCAGCCGCCTGCTCGACGGTATCTGGCCCGAGGAAGCGGGAGTGGGCGCGCTGAAGAAGAAGACGCGTGCTCACCCGCGCCCTCAACCAGGCTTTTTGAGGAGGCGGCGTCGCCCCAGGTGATCGAGCTCTTCGGGCGCCTCAAGGCGTGGCGTCTCGAGGTCTCACGCCAGGCGGGCGTGCCGCCTCGCCGTGTTCACCGACCAGACCTTGCGCGACATCGCCCAGGCCACGCCAGAATACGACGCAGCTGCGGGTGATTCGGGGCATCGGCGACGTGAAGGTGCAGCGTCGCCGCCCCGGTGCTCGCACTGGTGCGTGGCGAAGAGGTCATCGTCGATCGAGCGGGCCTGAGCCAGCAGGCCACACCGTCGATGCCGCAGACGCATTCGTGGGCACCGATCGCGCGTTCGACGGTGATGGTTCCGTCCTCGTCGACCGTGGCGATCTCGGCGCACAGAGATCGGGTAGTGCCCCGAGGCGAAGTCGCGCAGCAGGCGCGCAATCCGCAGGGCGGCCGCGAAGTGTGCCAGGCTGGGGAGGCCGAGTGGCCACTGGGTGAGTTCTCGCAGGTGGGTGAGGTGGTGGGGTCCTGCTCGAGCGCGCGTGCTCGATGCAGTGGAAGCACGGCGTGAGCCGGGGAATCACGAACGGCCCGATCTCGTAGGGAGTGCTCCCCGCGCGTGATGAGCAGGTGAGGCGTGTCTCGCGGCCATCAGCTCGAAGGGGATGCCGGGGTCCTGTGCTCGATCCGCTGACACGAGGGCGACGTCCGGCGCATCCTGGGCATGCAGGTCGGGCAGAGGAATCAGCGAGGCGAGTTCTCGGCGCACCGCGCGCGCGAGCGTGGCGTGCCCGTGCATACCCCGCTGAACACTGATCCCAGTCGCCGTCCACCAGGGTGGGGGCGTCGATGCGGAGTCGTAGCGAGCGGGTGTCGACCAGCGAGCGGAGGGCGAGAAGCGTGGCGGGTGCCGCGCCGAGAACACCGAGCGAGAGGAGCGGGCGGCGGTCGGGATGATCGACGAGGTCCGCCTCGGCCAGCGCGGCGAGAGGCCGGGTGAGGCCTCGGGAGCGTCGGACGCGTGAGCGGGCAGGGCCTGGGCGGCGAGCCAGAGCTGGTCGCTTGCGTGCAGGTCGTCGAGGCGCACGTGTCGGGCGCGGTCGCCACCAATTTGGACGCTGCCCGGACCGCGCCACAGGATCGCCGTGTGATGCATCAAGTTCATGATGGTCTCCTTCAGTTTGTGACTCTTAGGGACATCATGGACCGAGATGGATCACCGTTGTGGCGTTTTGAAAAATCTGTGGATAACTTGTCAGATCACTTCGGTATATATCAGTTTGTTTCACCCTGGGGATTGGGTGCTTCAGGGTCCTCAGGTTCGTCATCCGAGCCGGCTGAGGCCTCGTCCCCGGGCTCCAGTCCATCCGCCCAACCGAGCGTGCCATCCAGAAGAGAATTGAGAGCGGCGTCGATATCAGCGTCTTCTTCGGCCGCCGCCCGGCGCAGCGTGAGGAAGGTGTCCGGCGTAGCCAGCTCCGTCTCGGAGGGAACCATGTCCGGGTGCGACCAGAGCGCCTCGCGAGCATCGCGCCCGCCATCGGCCTCCACCAGCGCAAAGATCGATGCGGCGCCGCGCGCCTGACGCGGGCGCATCTTGAGGCCCATGAGGGTCCCGAGGATCTCTCCGCGGGCCGCCCGACGCACGGCGCCGCCGCATCATCTCGCGCAGCGCGTCCGCGTGGGGCAGGGTAGGGCAGGGTGGCGCGGGCCGTCACGACTCGACCCAGCCCTCGATGAGAGCCAACATCGTCTCCAGGCGCGTGAGCGCACGACGCTGATCGGGCGTCGTCGACAGCGCAAAGACACCGCCGCTGAGGGCCGACTCCACCGAGTGCGGATCCGAGGGTCCACCGAGCGTGCGGCCTCCGAAATGGCCTCCGTGTCGATCGCGATCTGGGACGCGTAGCGCTCGACCGCGCGCACCAGGTCACCCTCCAGCCACGGGACCGAGGCGAAGAGCCGGCGGTCGCCGCCTCGCGCACGGTGAGGAACTGGCGGACCTCGTCGAAGGGAATGTCGAGGCCCTTCAGGAGAACTGCGCGACGTTGTGCGGCAGCAGGGCGGCGTGCGACGTGTCCGACAGGGGGATGCCCGTGTCGAAAGGTGCCGAAGGACTCGCCAGCCAAGGCCGCCAGCGCGCGTGCGATCTGCGCGGAGAACATCATCGCCGACAGTCGCGGCATCATCTCCTGCGTCTTGCCGAGCATCGCAGCCATGCCGTCCGGCAGGGAGGCGGCATCCCCCAAGCCCTCGGGTCCGAACTGCTCCGACAGGGCGGCGGACAGGGCGCGCGACACGTTGAGCGCCACGGGCTCGCAGATGCGCTCCATGTCGGAATCGTGTGCTCGACCCACGCGACCTTGCTCACACGTCGCGGGTGACCGGGCCGGACGCAAAATCGGTGACCGCATCGAGCCACAGGTCCGCGACCGTCATCGCCTGACGCGCGGCCTCGGCCTCCGTGGCCGTGGGGGAGGGGTCGCCGCTCGCGTACGCCGCCTGCTTCGCGCTGTCCTCCACCATGCGCCAATTGACGGGGCCAGCCGTCGTGTTCATGAGGAACTGGAACTGGCCCATCGCCGCGCGCATACGCGCGGGATCGGAAAACTCCGGGGGAAGATTCGCGGGATCGAAACCCTGAGCCTGCAGGGCGCGTGCGGCCTCAGCTGCCGCCTCCTCGCCCAGGATCGAGCGCAAGAAGTCCTCAAACGGGTGCCGGAGTCAAACTCGTTCGTGAGCACAGACTAGCCGCACCTTGTTCGCGGGGGCTGACAATCCTCTGTAAAACGCTGAGAGCTGAAGTGATGGTGCGCGGCGCTCGTGCGCAGGGGGAGCGGGTGGGGACACAATGACACGGTGAATTATGCGCAGACGACCTCGGAGAACATCGAGCTGGTGCCCCTGCAGGAGGACGACTCTACCCGGCGTATCCCCATCATCAGCTGGCGACTCATCACGGCGGTCCTCGCCGCGCTCGCGATGGTGGCGATCCTCTTCTGGATCCCCGTTCCTTCGTGGTCAACAGCCCGGGTCCGACCTTCAACGTGTTGGGATCCGACAACGGTGTTCCCTATGCTTCAGATCGAAGGAACAGACCCCGTGACGGGGAGCCGATCCAGCAGGACGAACCTCAATCCAGCTCGTACGACGCGCCGGCGAAGCCGGGCGAGGTAGCTGCGCATGGTGACGGTCTCCGAATCGGTGCCCCCGACAGTCGCCTGAACTTCGCGCAGCTCATCGCCGCATACTGACCCTCACAGCAAGATCCTGGACTACGACTCGGTGTATCCCGCTGGAACGACGCGTCAGCAGGTGAGCGATGCTCAGCTGGCGATGATGCGTAACTCGCAGACGACCTCCCAGGTCGCCGCCCTTGAGTACCTCGGGTGGGACGTTCCTGCAACGATCACGATTGAGGGCGCGGTCGAGGATCCAACGCGGAAGGGAACGTCGAGCAAGGAGACATCCTCCGTGCGATCACCACCCCTCGACGGTGTGCGTCACGAGATCACCAGCGCCGCCACTCCTTCGCCATTATGCGCTCGGTGCCGGCCGGTTCCACGATGACGCTGACGGTCGAGCGCGGAGGCACCACGCAGGACGTCTCCTTCGACTCGGTCGCCGCATCCGCCACCGAGACCGGCTCCAGCTCGGCGTCTACCTCTCGCTGACCCCGTCCTGCCCGTTGATATCACCGTCAGCATTGACGGCGTGGGTGGTCCCAGCGCCGGCATGATGTTCTCCCTGAGCATCATCGATCGTCTCACCCTGGCGATATGACCGGCGGCAACGTCATCGCGGGCACCGGAACCATGTCCTACGACGGGCAAGTCGGCGCGATCGGAGGCATCCAGCAGAAGCTGGGGGCGCATCGCGATGGCGCCCAGTGGTTCCTCGCGCCCTCCAACAACTGCGGACGAGGTTGTCGGACACGTCCCCGATGGGCTGCGCGTCGTCTCGGTGTCCACACTCGACGAGGCAGTGAGCGCCGTGCGCTCCATCGCCGACGGTACCGGGGATGCCCCTGCCGACCTGCCAACAGCGCGGGGGCCCTCTCAGGCCCGCCCACCGCTTCACGTCAGGTGGGCGACAAAGGGCCCCGGCCTCGTCCATCTGGTCCGGACGAGGCCGGGGCCTCCTCTGTGCTCTCAGGCTTGCTCGTCCGTCACCGGCTCGAGGGAAGCGCGCAGGGCGTCCACCAGCGCCGGGACGAGCGCCGAACCCTGCCCGACCTTGTCGTCGAGTCGAAGGCGCGGTGCGCAGCGCACACCACGACTCGCCCGTGCGCATCACGCCAACGGCCAGACGCACATCCGTGCGCAGGGGGTGATTCGAGATGAAGGCCAGGGCCTCGTCGGGGTCCTCGGGGGCCTCGTCCTCGACCTCCGGCGGAACGACGATGCGCTCGACCGTGATCGCCGCACCCGGCACCGTTTCCGGCCACGCCAGGTGAGCCAGGACCTGCTCGATGTCGTCGTCAGCCAGGTCCTCCTGGATGATCGCGCTCAGGTGGTCCTCGGTCCCATCCCAGCCCGCGCGCAGCTGCTCGGCAATGTCGGCGGGCAGGTTCGAGTCGGCCAGCAGCATCGCGGTCGGCACCAGCGCGTAGATGGACGGGGCGTGATCCCAGCCCACACGGGCCGCGCCCTTCTCGATATCGACAACCACGTTGGCCAGCGCGATCTCGCGCGCACTCGGCATCATCTCAACAGTCATAACCCCATAATCTCACGGAGAGCGAATAAGACAGAGACGAAGAAGTGCATGTGCGCGGCTACACTGGATCGAAGCTGATCGGTTTTACAGAGAGGACTTCCGTGAGCTTCAATTTTTCGGTCTTCCCCGGGGGAGAGCTTCGCGCACCGCGAGACCCCGATAGCCCACCCGTCGAGCTGAAGATGCACAAGCCCGGCCCCGGAGCGATCACTCTGGGCGTCCTGATCGCGATCGGCGCAATCATTTACGGCGCATCGATCGTGTGGACCGAGATCCTGTGGTTCCGCCAGATGAGCGCCACCCGCGTCATCCTCACTCAGTGGAGTGCGCACATCGGCCTGTTCGTCGTCGGTTTCATCGTGGCCACGGCGCTCATATTCTTCTCGATGTCCTACGCGTACCGGCATCGTGCGTCCTCGACGCGCGGGCAGGCCTCGGCCTCCCTGCGCGCCTACCAGAAGGCTCTCGAGCCCGTACGCCGATTCGCGTTCTGGGGCGTCGCTCTGTTCTTCGGTTTCACGAACGGCGCTCGCCTGGCCACCGAGTGGCAGACGCTGCTCCAGTTCCTCAACCGCTCCTCCTTTGATCAGGTTGATCCCCAGTTCGGCCTGGACATCTCGTTCTTCGTGTTCGTCCTGCCCGCGCTGAAGGTCCTCGTGTCTTTCCTGCTGACCGTCACCGCCATCGCCCTCGTCGCGGCCCTGATCGTGTCCTACCTGTATGGAACGATCCGCCTGGCGCCGCGCCCCCACGCCTCGAAGCAGGCGCGCCTGCAGTCCGGCATGATGGCCGCCTGCCTGTCGCTCTTCATCGGCCTGAACTACTGGCTGGGCCGCTACGAGCTGCTCACCTTGGACTCCGGCTCCATTCACGGTGCCATGTACTCCGATATCAACGCGACGCTACCAGCGCACTCCATCCTGGCGGTCATCTCCGGACTCGTTGCGGTCCTCTTCGTCGTTGCTGCCTTCAAGGGCACGTGGCGACTGCCTGTCACCGGCGTCGCGGTCACCGTGATCGCCGCCCTCGTCCTGGCTGGTGCCTACCCGGCCCTCGTCGAGCAGTTCCGAGTGCGCCCCAACCAGCGCAGCCTCGAGTCTCCCTATATTCAGCGCAACATCGACGCTACGCTGGCCGCCTACGGTCTGCAGGACGTCGACTATCAGACGAACTACGACGCGGCCACCACGGCCTCGGCCGGTCAATTCGACACCGAGTCCCTCACCTCCCAGGTGCGTCTGCTCGACCCTCAGGTCATCACGAAGACCGTCCAGCAGCTCCAGCAGTCGCGCCTGTACTACGGCTTCAACTCCGGCATGAAGGTCGATCGTTACAACGTGGGCGGGGAGCGCCGTGACACCGTGATCTCCGTGCGTGAGCTCAACCTTTCGGGTCTGTCAGCCGAGCAGCAGACCTGGGTCAACCAGCACACCGTCTACACCCACGGCTTCGGCGCGGTCGCCGCATACGGTAACCAGCTGACCAGTGACGGCCTGCCCTCGTACTGGGAGCAGTCCGTGCCCTCCGTCGGTGAGATGGGCGACTACGAGGAGCGCGTCTACTTCAGCCCCGGTTCGCCCGACTACTCGATCGTCGGTGCCCCCGAGGGGTCCGAGCCTCAGGAACTCGATTACCCGGACGACACCGCGGTCGGCGGCCAGGTCTCCACGACCTTCGTTGGCAATGGCGGCCCCTCCGTGGGCAACGTGTGGAACAAGCTCCTGTACGCGATCAAGTTCGGATCCACGGACCTGTTCTTCTCCTCGCAGACGAACGAGGCCTCGCAGATCCTCTACGATCGCGATCCCCTCCAGCGCGTCGCGAAGGTCGCGCCCTACCTGACGCTCGAACAGTCCGCCTACCCGGCGGTCGTCGACATGGACGGCGACCCCTCGACCCCCAAGCGCCTCGTGTGGGTCGTCGACGCGTACACGACCACGAACAACTACCCGTACGCGCAGCACGAGACCCTCGAATGCCACCGTGGACTCTCGCTCCACTGAGGTCGGCCAGTACGTCCAGGCGAACAAGATCAACTACATGCGTAACTCCGTCAAGGCCATCGTCGACGCCTACGACGGCTCCGTGCGCCTGTTCCGCTGGGATGACCAGGATCCGATCCTGCGCACCTGGGAAAGGATCTACCCCGCAGCGTCGAGCCCATGTCCGCCATCTCCGGCGACCTCATGAGCCACCTGCGCTACCCAGAGGACATGTTCAAGGTCCAGCGCAACCTGCTGGCCACCTACCACGTCACCGACGCGGCCGGCTTCTACTCGGGCGGTGACCGTTGGCGCCTGGCCGAGGAGACCTCCACCCACGGTGCGGCATCCAGCTCCGACCTCCACGCACGTGGACGCGTCGGGCAACCCCTGCCCGCTCCGACTGCACTGCAGCCGCCGTACTACCTGACCATGCAGATGCCCGGCCAGGACAGCGCTGAGTTCTCTCTGACCTCGGTCTTCGTGCCCGGTGGCGGCGGCGAGGGCCGGCGCGAGGCGATGGCTGGCTTCCTCGCCGTCGACTCGAGACTGGTAACACCCCCGGCCAGGTGCGCGAGGGATACGGCAAGCTGCGTCTCATCGCCCTCCCATCCTCGACGACTGTTCCCGGCCCCGGCCAGGTGCAGAACAAGTACGACTCGGACGAGAAGATCGCCACCCAGCTTAACCTGCTCAACCAGGCTGACTCCACGGTCATCCGCGGTAACCTCCTGACACTGCCGGTCGGCGGTGGCTTGCTCTACGTGCAGCCCGTCTACGTGCAGGGCACGGGCTCGGCGTCATACCCGGTGCTGCGTTCGGTCCTGACGGCCTTCGGCGACAAGGTCGGCTTCGCGCCGACCCTGGAAGAGTCGCTGCGCCAGCTGGTCGCCGACGACGGTACTTCCGCCACGACGCCGCCGGCGAGCGATGACGGCAGCCAGTCGGGTGCGACCCCGCCGGCCGCCTCGGGCGACGCGAACGCCCGCCTGACGCAGGCGATCAACGATGCCGCTGAGGCCATGCGCGACGCCGATTCCGCGATGAGCAAGTCCGATTGGACCGCCTTCGGCCAGGCTCAGACGCGTCTACGCGACGCCCTGGCTCGCGCCGAGGCTGCCCAGCAGGAGCTCGGCTCTGCGACGCCTTCGCCGACGCCCAGTCCGAGCCCATCCGCCTCGAGCGGTGCGCAAAGCGGCTCATAACCGCTGATGGAAGCTGCCGCGCGCCCGGTCCCGCCGATCACACGTCGTGAGGGGGCCGGGCGCGCAGCCGTTTGGGAGAGCATCGTGAGGGGGCGCTTTCCCAGCATGAGCTGTCGACCGGCGTGTTCTGCCACGCCGTTGCTATGGTGAGGGCATCTGTCCCTGGGATCCATCGACATCGTGGAAGGAAGACGATGACTCTGCCCAATAATCCCTTCGCTGCGTCCGCGGGCGTGCCTCAGCCGAGCCAGGAACCGGCGGAAGTTTCGTCGCTGCCCGCACCGACGGGTGCCCCCGTGATGGTGGCACCGACCGCAGCTGCTCATGGTGCGGCGCCCCTGTACGGCGGTGCAGCGAGGTCGGCGCGATCCATGCACGGCCGCATTGCCGCGTGGATGGTCATTGTCCTCCAGGGGATCTCCCTGGTGAACGGATTCATTCCCTATCAGTTCGATCATCTCGACAATTACGTGAGCAGTCTCTCGAACCCGATTTTCTGGTTCTGGCGCCTGATGGAGATCGTCGTCATCGCGCTTGCGGCGCTCTATCTGCGCAAGGGCACTGTCATTGCGCGCTATGTCGCCGCGTGCATCATTGTGGTGCTGTTCTTCATTATCGCTCCGGTCATGCTCAGTGTTCGCGATGATGCGTGGTACTACGCGTTCATTCCGGACCCCGACATTTATAAGAAGGGTGCCTTGGGCGCGCGCGCGTGCTCCTGACGTACGCGCGCGAATGGACCTGCGTGATCGCCGCGATCCTGCTCGCGATCCCGGACTTCAAGCGGACGCCCGCGCCCTACGTGGTGAGCGCTCCCGTCCCCGCCGCAGGAGCGGCTCCGGCCGGACATGACCCGGTTACGTTGGCGACGCCCGAGGGCGCTTCTTCCGAGGCCATGTCCGAGGCATCGTCCGCTCAGGTGACGAACGCGTCAGGTTTCGCCTCGCCCCAGTAACTGCTCTGGAGTCGCGAAAAAGCGGGTCGCGTGAGCGGCAAGGATCGAACTAACACCACGCTTCTCGACGATGAAAGGACACTGATGGCGGACCCCCCGATACCCATACTCCGGTCTCGTGAGCAGCGAGGAGCAACGGGCTGAGCCGATGTCGACTGGCTCCACGGCAGTCCCGTCCAACGTGCCCGTGGTGACGGAGGGCAAGACCACGGCTTCTCGGCGCGGGGTGGATGCCGCGTGCGTCCTCCTGTTCGCGAAGCTGATCCTCCTCGTCGATAAGTTCATTCCCTGGAGCTATGAGTTCTCATGGATGTATGCGTCGCGCACACAAGGGACGTCATTCTGGTTTTGGCTGGTGGTGAATGGCGTTCTCATTGCCCTCCTCATCATCTACCTGGCCAGGTGCGTTAACCTGCTTCGCTACATCGCTGCGGGTATCGCTCTGGTGACGCACCTGATTATGCAGCCGTGGACGGCGGTGGCCCTCGGGCTGCCGTGGTACACCCTGTATCTGCCGGTGGATCTGCTGTTTTACAGCGGGGTGGACGTCCTGCGGTTGGTGGTAATGTGGGTGCTGACGCTGACGTGTATCGTGGCCGCGATCCGTCTGGCCATCCCGGACCGGAAGCGAGTCGGTCCCGCTGATAGATACTGACCGCTGGGACGTAAATCACCGCGCACGGTTTGTGCGCTCCCCCTCGATGCGCTAAAGTATCTAAAGCCGACGCGGGGTGGAGCAGTTCGGTAGCTCGCCGGGCTCATAACCCGGAGGTCGCAGGTTCAAATCCTGTCCCCGCTACCAGAAAAACCCGGTATCTCAACGAAAAGTCGCTGAGATACCGGGTTTTGTTTTGCCCTGACGAAGCCGAATCCCTATGTTATTCCCTACCTTTCAGCCAAACTCAGGCCCGTCGTCGAGGTGGGGGAGGGGGGATTGAGGGTGTGAATCCCACTGTCGTGGGTTTGATGAGGTAGTCGATGTTGCGGAAGCTTTGGCATCGGCGTGCGTTGTGCTCCGTACGTTGTTTCAAAAACGGGTTTCATCAAACGGAACAAAACCTGGGACACTTCATATCCCACCCCAGGCCTAATGACTTGGGTGCAGCGGCAACGCTCATCCGATTTAGGCAGAGTCGTTGCAGGATCCAGTGGGTCACCTGGTCCGTGGTCTTTGAATTGTCGGGCGCGCAGGCAAGGCCAGCACGGAAGATCTTCTGCAAGCAACGCTTGTTGGTGCACCGGTAGCGTGGAAGGCGCACATGAAGTTGTTGCGTGGCCGACGATGGGCAGATCGACCAGGCTGCGGATGACGTGGTCGCGGAATACTCCAGGCTGCCCGCAGGTAGGGCATTCATTGATCGGCTCGACGGGTTCGGCTTCAATAACAGTGACGTCACCGTTTTCTGTGGCACCGGTGATAGTAGTTCCTAGTTTTGCGGTGCGGCAGATGGTATCGACGATGACATTTCCGTTAGGCTGCACAGTAGGTCCTTAGTTTTGTACGGATGGATTAGATACCTTTTTCCTACAAAGCCAAGGACCCCAATATCTTGTGCCACGCCCGAACCCCCGGCGAACTAATCAATGCACTCTAAAACCGGAAGAGCCCTTTTAGTACTACTGGTGGATTTCGGTTTTGGTGGGGATTAACGCCGCCGGCTTCGGTTTTTCCGTTGAGGAGGTCGTTGACTACTTCCCGATGGTGAAATGGGTCGATGGTGAGGTAGAGAGGAACCAGTCACCTGGAAGAGATCGATCCAGTCGTTGGTGTGCAATCTGGGAGGTAGGGTCGCGGGGTCGATTCCTCGCGAGCGCAACCATGATTGTGTTTCTGAACGTGATGAAAACAACCCTGCCCTTCGGAGAATTTCCCCTATCCCGCGTCCCCGGGCAGTGAAAACGGTGTGCACCATCGCCTGAAAGGCTTTGCGCTGCTCTATCGGAATCTTCGGGTCACCCACCCGGCGGATCACTAAGATCCCCCCGTCAACGTTTGGCTGTGGCCGGAAAGCAGGCCTTGGTACCCGAGAACCCAGGTGAAATGTGAACCATGGGGACCACTGAGCCGTCATCATCGTGCTTGCGCCTACCCCGGCCCGGCGGCGAGCGACTTCCCACTGCATGAGGAGTACAGCGTCAGTCCATGCTGGCGCATGCAGCAACTTTCGAAGAATGGCAGTGGTGAGGTGAAAGGAATGTTTCCCACAATGACGCAGGGAGTGGCGGGTAACCGGAAGTTAAGGAAATCATCATGGACCACTTCGACCGCCGCCGAGGAGGTTTCTTGTGTGATTTTTGGCAGCTAGTTTTGCGTCCACTTCAACTGCCGTTATCGCCCTCCCCAAGTGGGCCATCGGGTGAGTGAGGGCACCGCTTCCTGGTCCGATCTCAATGATGGGGCCGGAGGTTTGTTTCACAAGGTCGATGATGGAGTTGATGATCTTGTGGTTGGTGAGAAAATTTTGGCCATGCTCGTGACGGCCGTGTCCGTATGCAGACATCAGGTGTGCTCCTTGGATTTGAAAGGGAGCCGGGCATGACAAATAGCCGCCCGGCTAAAGGACCGGAGCGGTTTTTAACCTACGGGGTAGGAAACCGCCTTAGCGGTTGGTGCGCAACCGCAAGAAAGCGGTACCTGAAATCAACATGGGTCTAATTATATCCATTAAAGGGTTAAGGGTCAAAATGTGTGTCTGGCTCGGCGTGTCGCGGGGGTTAGATTTGGCCTTTTTGAATGCCGATTGAGTGGGTGTAGTCGGTGTCGATAGCGTTGTCGTAGAGGGCTGGGCGTCCTGTTTCGTGGTCGGCTTGGTTCTCGGTTTGGGTCAGGGTGGATACTTTGGCGAGTTGGCCCTGGCCCAGTCGGACTGCCTGGCGATTCGTACTGGATCGTCAGGCAGTTCCGTTTTTAAGTAGAGCCACCAATCCAGCATGCGGCGTTGTCGTTCGCCCTGATCTGCCGCGGTGGGTTCTGGCGAGCAGTTTGAGCTGGGCGTTGATGCCGCCTTCTAAGCTGTTGGTGGTGGATTTGATCCGCTCGGGCGCAAGGACTCCTGCTGGCGGGTTGAGGTAGACAAACAGCATCTCGGACCGCCAAAGATGGTTGAGGCTGTTGTAGGCCTTGCGCACGTTGTGGTGGGTCCACACGCGGGTCCATGCACCTGTTTTGGGGTCTTTGATCATGGTTTTCTCGTTCATCCATTCCCGGTAGATCGTTGAAAACTCGTGCAGTTGCACACCCACGCGGCGGCTTCATCCAGTGTGGTGATCCGGGTCAGCTTTCAGCGCAAGTCGGTAGATGGTGCGCCCGGCATCGGTGCGTGGGTTGGTGGTGGTGTAGCGGCGGACCACGCGTTGGGCGTGGACGAGGCAGCGTTGAATTTTCGTAGTCGGCCAGCACTTTTTTTGATTGCGCTGTATGCGCCTTGGCCGCCGTCGATGACGGCGATGAGTGGGGCTTCGATGCGTTCAAGCAGCAGTTGGTAGTCGCGGGTGGTTTCGTGTTTGCACCAGTGCCAGGCGATCACGTGGTCGATGGTCGCCGCGACGATCAGGCAGCCACCGGCGGTGTAGGTGCCATCGAGAAATACCTGGTCGTAGATCCGCTTGTGGTGGCCGGCGGTGGGGTCAGGCACATCAACGAGCCAGCACCACTGAAGCGCCGCTTCGCGGTGGCGCGGCTAACACCGTTTCGTTTGGCTAGGTCGTCGAGTGATATTGCGGTGGTGCAATGCTCGATGAACTGGGTGAACACTGCCGCGTTGGTGATGTCGTTTCGACGTTTGACGCTGGAGGCGCCGCATTGTTTGCAGCGCCATATGGTGGTGCCTTTGCTGGTGGTGCCGTTGCGTTTCATTTCACCGCCGCAGTGGCAGCGTGGTTGGTTCTTCGACATTGCGACACCACACCACGCCGCGCATAGCACATCACGGCTGCCACACCGAGGATTTCCCGTCGGGGGCTAGATATATGCTTCCGGAGCATATACTTTCCGGAAACCTACAGGTCAATCCGTGAAAATCCGCGATTCCGGACACACTTTTTGACCCTTAACCCGAGGGGACTATCGCCCAACATCGAGGACTATCAATCAACGCCCCTGCGGGGCGTAAGACCATCCTCACCCTCCGTATGTTCTCAGGGAAGGGGCGGAGGCGGGGGGTTTGTAACGCTTAATCGGGGTTTGTAACGCTGGTGTAACACCTAAAAATGCACAAGCGTTACAGCGTTTCGCCTCGTATCTCAACGAAAAGCTGACCTTGTAACGCTTGTAACGCCTAAAACCGAAAACTTTTATATATAGAAAAACACGGGTGAAGAAGTATTTCCCGTGCGTAATTTATAGAAAATAGGCGTTACAGGCGTTACAACATATAGTTTTGCTTGATATACCAACGTTTAGAGCGTAACGCATGACGAAAAATAGGCGTTACACAGGCGTTACAAGCGTTACAACTAGCGTTACAACCCGCGCTGCCGGGGAGGGCCTCCTCACCCTCCCGCTCCCACTCCACGAGAACATGCAAGGGCAATAAAGATCATCCCCTGAGCGATAAATATCCTCCTCCCTGCTCATTCCCTGAGAAGGTCGCAAAGCGACCCTGAGCCACTCGTTGGAGGTGAGGTCGCCTGTGTGCGTCCTTACCCGAGCTGGGCTGCCCGGCCTCACCTCCACCTACTCGGGAGGTTGGAATGATTACTCAAACTACTGTTCGCCCATCAGTCTGGATCGGCTGCCTTGCCTGCTATAACGAAGGCATACTCAACGGGAGATGGTTCCCGGCAGAAGAAGCCGGTGAGGTAACACCTGAAGACCTACACCTTGGCCTCACAGCTCACGACGAGCTATGGATCTTCGATCATGAGGGGTTCCCTCGCGGAACAGGTGAAATGTCGCCCGATACCGCACAGCTTTGGGGTGAAGTCTTCGATGAGATCGGAGAAGAACAGTGGCCTGCACTGCTCGCATGGATTGAAACAGGCTGTTACGTAGCATGTGGGGATACACTACCGAGTTCATCCGACTTCAAGGAGAGGTATTGCGGTTGCTGGGACTCGTTCGAGGACTACGCGACACAGCTCGCTGAGGACACCTGTTTGATGGAGGACTGGCCTGAGGAGGCGAAGCGCTACTTCAACTGGAAATCATGGATCCAAGACCTCGAATACGAGTACACAGTCACCAACGCGCCTGATGGTGGCGTCTTCATCTACAGATCCCTATAACACGAACCCCGGTTACCTCACTGAACTGCGCCCCGAAAGTTGGACGCGTTTAATGGTAGCCGTTATGCGGCTTCCTGTTGGGCCTGATCCCGGTATTCTGCCGGGGTCAGGCCCTTGAGCTTTACTTGGCGTCTTACTGTGTTCCAGTGCGTGATGTAGGCGTCGAGGTCGGCTTTGAAGCTCTCGAAGGTCTGCCAGTCTTGGCCGCGGAAGAATTCGTCCTTGATGTGACCGAAGATCTGCTCGGTGGCGCCGTTGTCGATGCAGTTGCCTTTGCGTGACATGCTCTGGATGAAACCGTTCTCGGCAAGCGTGCTGATGTAGGTTTCGTGCTGGTACTGCCATCCCATGTCTGAGTGCAAGATCGGCTCGACCCCTGCTGGTTTGGCGTCCATGAGTAGCTGGAGCATCTCTTGTTGCTGGGCGAGGTTGGGGCACATTGAGATGGAGTGGGCGACGATCTCTTTGCTGGCAAAGTCGTAGACCGGAGCGAGGTAGGCCTTACCGAAGGAGAGCTTGAACTCGGTGACGTCGGTACCCATTTTCTGCCAGGGGCCGGTCGCCGTGAAGTCGCGGCCGATGATGTTGGCGAAGCTTTGCCCCACGGGCCCCTTGTAGGAGTTGTACCTGTGGTAGGCCCTCTCGCGGCGTATGCCGCAGCGCAGCTCCCATCTCGCGCATCATCTTCAAGACCGTCTTGTCGGCGATGCGCTCTCCTGCCTCAGCGCGTAGGCACATGGCTACCTGCCTGTGACCGCACCCGTTGGGGGTTCGCGAAAAGATCTGTGCGACCTTGGGACGTAGCTGGGCCCGGGTCACGCCCTTGGGGTGAGCCAGCGCGTAGTAGTAGCTCGACCTGGCAAGGCCAGCAGCCTCGAGGAGATCACCTACCGCGTGTCCACGCCCCTGAAAGCTCGGCGACCACTCAGGGCTTTGTCCCGGTTTGGGAGCGCCTCTGCGCCTTCAGGGCAATCGATTTTTTTAGGTACGCCACCTGCGCCTCAGCTTGCGTACACGCGCGGCGAGTTCCTCCTCACGCGTTGGTGGCACCGCCCGTACCGATCCCTTTGGCCTGCCCTTAGGCTTAGGCATGAGGGCCTGGGCGCCGCCCCTCACGGTACAACCTGCACCAATTCTTCAGCGGTGTCGCACTCGCAATACCGAAGCGCACCATCGCCTCAGGTTTACTCATCCCACCATCAACCACGGCGCTCGCTGCGGCGACCTTGGTCTCATAGTCGTATCTGGCCTGCTTTCACTCCCATGGCAAGAAGCCCATCCTTCCCAATTGCGCGGTACGTCTTCTGCCAGTGTCGCACGGCCTCAGCAGGCACACCCAGCCTCCTGGCGGTCAAACCATAGCCAACCCCCTCTCAAACATCTCCACCGCCTGCTCCCGAAGCAAACGATCATGCCTCAACCGCAGATCCACAGACATGAAAAAGCCTCCCATTCCCTGGACTTCAATTTCGATGTCCAAGAAACAGGAGGCAGTTCACACGGTAGCCGGGGTTCTTGTTTTCCTCATCCTTTGCCTCAGAATTCCATCCCATCGTCTTCATGCTGTGTGACCTCAGGGACGATAACACCTCTCATACGGCGTGCGTCTCGTTCTTCGGTAGTCTCAGGTCGCGTTCGGGGTGAATGTGTCGAGGTCTTCTTCAGTTCGACACTCTCACCCGCAGGCATTGGTATTTCTGCCTTCCCCGTGAGCACATCGAAGAGCGATGGTGACTGTCGGGGTGAGGGTGGCGGAGTAGGTTGAGGGTGAGGAAGCGGAGGCTTCTTCTTGGGTGCGATCTCCTCCTCTCTCGTCTTCCAGAACCGCTACCACTTGTCGGTGAGCAGCGAACACATCTTGTGCCTTATCGGCGGTGAAATCTGGAGACAAGGCGCTTGCTTTCTTCCTTCCCCCACTTGCCATTGTCGAGCCGCCTCATTTTGAAAGACCATCCATCACGATCCGTGACCGCGAGGCGCACGTCATGTTCAGCGAGGACTTCCTCAAACGACGCTTGATCCACCGAGCGCGGATCAGCAAGCGCGTCGTTGACGATGTCGCCAAGTTGTTGCTCAAAACCACCGGGAGAAAAGTCCTCTCTGCGTTGAAGCCACCCCGGCTTGGGCCTGGTTGGATCGGGGAGCACGCGGAGCTGTTCCTCACGCATGATCTGATCATTCAACTGGTGCAGTCCGTGACGCCACGAGGTATAACGCGAGAGCGCCTTGCCCGTGAGGTTGTCATGGTTCGTCACTGTGATATGCGCATGCGCATGCTGACCCTTCGAGTCCGTATGAACGGCAATCAGGTAGTCAGCACTGTGCATAGACTCTGTGAGCCTCTTCGCGACATCGCACACGCGTTGCATATCCTCCGGTGAGGTCACGTCGAACTCGTCCGGGTGAAAAGCGAGAACATAGGTGTACGCCTCCACCTTCCTCCCATGCAAGCGTGCGAGTGATTCAGCGCGAGCAAGGAACTGCTCCGGTGTCGAAGCACCGTCCGCAGTATGGATGGCGAGTGCCGCCGCCCGAGTGCGTCCCTCTGATCGGAGGCGAGAGCGCACCTTTGCGTCGGCACCATACAGCACGTAGTTCACCGCCGAGGCGGCGGACTTCGAGGACTTGACGTTGATCGTGCTCATGACGTGATCACCGTCTTGTCACCAAGACTTGCACGCAAGTCATCGACGGCGCGAGCGAGGTCTCGCACCCGCTCGGGGTCAATCACCGAACCGCGCCTGAGTGCTTGGTTCAGATTGACCCCCAAACGCCGCAACTGCTCAACAGCCTGAGCAGTTTGCGCCGACTCTGGAGCCGCCGCCTGAGGCACCGCCTCCAGAGGTGGCTTCGCAGCGTCGAGCACATGTAGTGCTGCTGCGCGAAGCCATGCGCTCACCGTAACGTTGAGCGCAGTCGCACGACGCTTGAAGGCGTCGTACTCCTCCTCCGACACACGCACTGTGATCCTGTGCGAACGAGTGTCGGAGAACGTGGTAACGCCCCCATGCTGAGGCATGACTTTAGGCGATACCACGGTATGGCCAGCAGGGAGAGTGTCAGACAACGGTGGCGTGACCGCCCCCGTCTGACATCTCTCCGTTGGCCCACGTCCTCGTTCGCGTTGCTCACTGCGGGCGTGGGGGACACTGTCCCTGCTACCCCTTGACGGGGAGCAGGAGACGGTGGGAGCGAGACGCGCGATAGGGACATCCCCACCACGTCTCGCACCAGCTCCTGCGCCTCGCTGAGCGGAGTAGCAGGAGCTTCGTCACGAGGCATCACCTGACGCGGCGCACGCGCTGCACGCTCCGACAGCGAGGGTGCACCTACCCCTGCCTCTCGCAACGCTTTGCGTGCCTCGTACACAGGGTCGTAGAACGTAGACGTGCTATCAGTACTCATAATTCGTACCTCCGTCCTGCTGGTCCTGCTCCGCCGTCGCAACCTCCGGCTGCGCGTCGGACTGCGCCGAACGCTTCGCCCGAGAGGAGCGAGCCAGTCGCTCCTCTTCGAGGAGGCGACGTGCCTCCTCCTCATACTTCGAATACGTGTCGGGGTGCTCCGTACGGATGATCTCCGCCGTGCGCAAGGCGAGGCGTTCCTCCTCCTTGCGTGCTTGTTCACGCAAGCGACGAACGCGCTTCTGATAAGCAAGACGTTCCTGCTTGATAAGGTCATCGAGAGCGTTGTTGCGATTATTCATTGTGCATCCTTTCGTAACTTGTTGCCGCTGCCCAGACGGCGAGGATTGAGGGCAAGTTTTGGGTCACTCGTCGTCAGTAGATGAAGTGCCTGCCCGCAGAAGCCCACGGGCCGAAACTGGCATGTTATGCGGGATCCCGATCTTGCACATAGAACCGCCTACAGGTTGGAGATCAAACCAGTTACTCAGGTCGTATTCCACAGCCAGAGGTTCATCACCGACAATGCGGTTTTGCGTACGCATGGATTTCTGCTTGCCGTCCGCACCATGAGGAACAACCCACCCGCACGAGGGGGTGGCATCAACGTATGCTGTAAGCCGCTTGTTAAACTCCCGAGAGCTGACTGCACGACCATTGGGAACCTCTTTGCGCATCCATGCGGAATACACCCCGTAGAGGAACCCCCACGGCAACAGGTCCCAAACGAACTGAGGCAAAAACTCCTCAGCGAACTGAAGGACCGGATCATTCTCAACGCGCATCTCACCGAGCAGCTCCTGACACACCGCAGGCTCAATAAACGAATCGAACCACGGCCACATCAGGGCCTTGTGCGCGACGTACGCAAGAACCTCAGGCCGCTTCAAGTAATCGTTCTTGATCGCCTTGTTCTCATCCGCGCCAACATAGCGCTTGCGGAACGGAATGAGGATAAAACGGCGATAGAGCGACTCAGACTTGTCCTTCGAGGACGGCAACTCGTTGGCACAGAACACACACAAGCCACGACCCTTGATACTCGTCATTGGGCCGTGCTTAACGTTGAAGCGAGTCCAATCGTGAGTAACCCACGCCTTGAACGCCCCAGCTCGCTTCATGTAATCGCCAACCTCGTTCTCATCCGAGAGAACGCAAAAAGCGCTACGCAACTTCCTCAGGAAGATACTGCTCTCCAAAATCAGACATTGAAAGCGTAGCCACTCGCTCAGCTCCCACGAGGTTTCGCATCAACTCAATAAGGGAACCCTTACCATTTGATCCGGTAGGGGAGTACAAGAGCATAGCCTTACCGAACGGGTGATTAGGGCGGAACAAGGCCGCAATGTTCTCCCAGAACAGCTGCTCGACTTCGGGATCATTGTTCGCAAGCTCCCTGAACCACTTGTCAATGTGCCACCCGTCAATCTCCTGGCACGAGGTAGCGTCTGCAAGGAAGGGGACGAACGCCTTCGACGTGAGAACAACCTCGGGTGAGAAATCACGCAGCTCCTTAGAGCGCACATTGAACAACCCGTTCGCCAATGCCACGACATCGCTGTCCTCGCTCTCCTTGAGCAACGGCACCGAGTCGCGCACACATTCCACGACAGCGTTGAGATCCTTGGGTGAGATCGTGTAGTGGTACTGACGAGCCAGGCTACGAATACGCTCCTCAGCAGGCACGTACAGCCCCATATCAGGCCCCTCAGCCTCATAGGTCATCAGCTCAGCCGTCGCTCTTGACTTACCAATCAGACCCGTGTGCTTAAGCTCGCGCTTGAGAATACCCTCCGCAATCACAGCAGGCGGAAGAGCCTTGAGCTGCTGATAAGCGTCCCTACCCTTAAGGCCGTAAGCCACGCTCTCACTGACCAGACGCGTGTTAATCCGGTTCAGTAGCTCCATCTCCACGTCCTCAGGGCTGCATGTGCTCTGGTCCCTCGTGTCGAAGAAGAGCAAGACCTCATCATGGATGAGCTGGTTAATTGGTGGCTTCCGTACAGCACGCCTGTCAGATGTGGTAGAATGGGTGCCAACAGAACTGATTGCCTCGGTGCTCTCCTTGGGGGTGCCGGGGTGATTTTTTATGCTCGTCATCGCTGGCCTCCCGTCGTCTCAACGCGGTTGGCACGGAGGAATGCATCGAGGTCCTCAGGGAGGTACACGATACGAGGACGACCAGGGCTTCCAAGACGCAAGTACACAGGCCCTAGACCACGAACTCTCCAGTTCGCAAGCGTCTGAGGAGACAAGCCGAGATAGATTGCTGCTTCTTCGGTAGTGAGAACAGCAGGGGTAACGAGGGTAGTAGGGGTAGACATTGAGGTCTCCTAGATATAGAGGATCTAGGCGACCCGAGTGGGATCCCTCGGTTGCAACGGGTGTTACATCGCTTGGTTTTGTGGCGACGGAGGCCACGCCTACTTGCTTATTCAGCATCCCTTATAGCATGCCAAAATAATACCACCATATACCTACATTTGGCAACACATCAGCGTTAAATTGAACCACAATTGCTAGTCCCTATGTATAATTAAGGTATGCCTAGACTTCAAATCGCCTCAGGAACCAACACAATCGACTCCGTGACCCCGGTCCGTCTTGCCAACGGCAAATACCGCATCCAATGGAAAATCAGACTCCAGGATGGTCGTCTCCTCTCGCGTGACACTACAGGCTCAACCAAAGGCGAGGCCCGTGCACGTGCGCACGCAAAAGCTGCTGAACTACTCGCACAGGGAGGAACTGGGGGCACGTGGAAACCATCATCGCTTGCAACCGAATATCTGGAAACGGTATCCAAACCCATCATCACCGAGTCCTCACGCCTGTCGCCCAACTCCAAGGCCCGCTACAAGACTGTGCTGACCTACCTCACTGAGGCGTTCAAGGGGTACTCCATCGCCTCAGTTGCCCGCAGGCGCACCATCGAAGAACTGCTCAAGGGGATCGCTGCTGAGCACGGCGCAGAGAGCGGCAGGCACGCCAAGGGAGTAGCCAGCAGGTACTTCTTTGAAGAACTCATCAAAGACGATGTCATTGAATTCAACCCTCTCGCAGGCGCACGGATCGACCTAGGAACGGTCAAAAAGACCACGCGCCCTGAAGGAGGGCGAGCGCTCACTACAGCCGAATATGACCGTGTGCTTACCCATCTGCTCACCCTCGACCCTGCCGAAGGTGTAGTACCACCCAAGCGAGGCCGGTACACGCTGGCAGACCGCGTTGCCGTCCACCGCTGCTGCATCGACCTAACCCTGCTCCAAATGGCCACAGGGCTGCGTGTGAGCGAGGCAAGAACTCTCATGTGGGACGACATCATCACCGACGACCAAAACCGCCCAGCGTGCATTATTCGAGCTGAAAACGCCAAGACTGGCACCACCCGCGTCGCGGCTCTCGTCGAGCCTGCGGTCTATGAGCACCTCATCCGTAGACGAGATGAGGTCGGGGGAGCCTATGTTGTGGGCGCACCGCTCAACCCGGACACCGAGTGGGACAGATACAACGCTCAGAAGGCTCTCAAGGCGTTCTATAAGGATCTGGCTCGCGACTGCGGAGTGCCTCTGTTGGAGACCTACCGCACCCACGTCTGGAGAACCACCCTCAACACCATGTACCGCACGGACGTAGACGCGCTACTGCGTGCTCGAACGCTCGGCCACTCGGTCGATGTGAACGCTCAGGCATACTCAGACCCTGTCAGACCTCACAACGCTGTACGAGGCAGCCCGAGCACGGCGTAGGGAGGAAAAAGTAGTCCCTACCTTATTCCCTATCTTTCATGGGGATATGCCGGTAACTTCAAGTATCTTTAGGGAAGGATAACGGGACAGTTACCGCACGATAGCAACGATTGCTCGGCTGTATCTCACTGTTTCATTAAAAAGAGGTGCAGACCCCGGAGGTCGCAGGTTCAAATCCTGTCCCCGCTACGAGAAAAACCCGGTATCTCAACGAAAAATCGCTGAGATACCGGGTTTCTATTGCCCAAAATGGCCCGAGGGGCCAGAAAAAGGGCCACTTATTTCCGCTTCCCTCCTTCGATCACAGTCCGTAGTCATCGCGTGAACGATCTGCATAGTCGAGCCGTTCCACAGATGCGATGATGTTCTGCCGGAGGTGTTGACGCCGCTTCACCTGCTGGTCATGACTCCGCTTCACGTCTTCCATGAACTCGGTGAAACCGTCACTTCCGCAGTCCTGTCTACAGTGGTCTTCACGTTGCTAACGATGTCGGAGCGAATGCCTCTATCAAGGAGCCGTTTGGCGAACCGTTCTGTGGCGAGTGTGTACGCGACACGAGTTTGAGCAAGTGACAGAGGCTCATCCTGCTTCGCCGCATCATCTACCAATGCGCGGCCGCGAACTCGGCGTTCAACCAGTTCCAGACGGCCGTCGTGGCTGAAACGGGCAAGGTGAGCGGTCGTTCCGTTCGCGCGACCTACTCGCTCATCGGTATCGCCGCGTCGGCGGTGCTGATCCTCGTCTCGATGCTGCTGCCTTACCTCAGTAGTGAATATGGAAGTGCGTCGACGTTCACCGTGAAGGGTGGGTACTCGGCATTCCACCTCGTCTTGCTGATGACTGTCGTCGGCTTGGGTGCCGCCTACTGGTTTACGAATCAGAAGTGGGCCTACCTGTCGGCGGGCATCGGCGCGCTTGTGGCGGCGTTGCTTGGTGTTATTCAGTTCATAGTTGCGCTCAATTATGACTACATCGACGCGGGCTTTGGCGCGTTCATGCTGGGGCTGTTCTCTATCGCGATTGGCGTCGCGGGCGGCTTCCAGGTTCCCCAGGCTGGTCAGGCTCAGTTCGGCCAGCAGCCTCAGTTTGGCCAGCAGCAGGGCCAGCAGCCCCAGCTGGGCGACAAACCCTACAACCCTTTCGGTCCTCAGGCATGATGCGCTGAGAGTCTGATGGTACGAACGAGGGGCCCGCGGTGATCCGCGGGCCCCTCCTCGTCTATGCTGTGACTCTATTCGTCGTCGTCTTCGCTGATGTCGACGCCTGCGATCCCATCGAGGTCGGCGAGGGTCGTCACCAGCAGTGAGCGGGAGAGGTCCTGGCGCGTCGCCGCAGTGAATCGCGCGGTGGTTGCGCGGTCACTTGAATCCGTGCGGGTCGACACGGCCGAGACCGTCCAGCCCAGGGAAGAGACCTGGCTCAGCAGCGTGGAGAGGACGCCGTGCCCGGGCGTGTAATGGACGGTGAGCGTGACCTTGTGGCCATGCGTGCGCATGAGGATGAACTGAACGAGGGGCGTCAGGAGGGCGATGACGATGAAGTGGAGGATTGTTCCGGCCAGGGCGAGCCACCACAGGCCTGCGCCACACGCCATGCCGATCGCCGCGGTCTCCCAGATGGTGGCCGCAGTCGTGAGGCCTCGAATTGCGCCGTGACGGGTGAGGATGATGCCCGCGCCCAGGAAGCCGATGCCCGAGACGATCTGCGAGGCGACGCGCGAAGGGTCGTAGCGGGTGATGCCGTCGACGAGGATGTCGGAGAAGCCGTACTTGGAGATGAGCATCATGAGGCAGGCGGTGAGGCCGACGATGGCCTGCGTTCGAATGCCTGCGCTCTTGCCTCGGATCTGTCGCTCGAGGCCGATGGACGCAGAGAGGACGAGGGCGAGGAGCATCCAGCCGATGCTCATCAGGGATTGCGTCATAGGAACCTCCTGTGGTGGCGTGGGTGGGTTTAGTGTAACTGCCCAGCGTGTGTGTGGCTCGTTTGGTGGGGACGAGGCCGTGGTGGGCACTGGGGTGACAAAAGTGGAAGGGGAGCCCCGACCTCGTTAAAGAATGAGAAAAGAATCTACCAACGTCGACACAAGCGATTATGGGACTAAAATGGGACTCGACGATCAACAGATGAGGAACCGACTCATGGCTACCCCCACTCCCGACGACATCGCCAGCGATGTGCGCGAGCGCTCCCAACACCGCGCTCAAGCGCGGCCTGGCGTCGCGTCACATGCAGATGATCGCCATCGGCGGAGCGATCGGCACGGGCCTGTTCCTGGCCTCCGGTGCGACGGTCGCGAACGCCGGTCCGGGCGGTGCCCTTCTCGCTTACGCTGCGATTGGCCTGATGGTGCTGCTCCTCATGCAGTCCCTGGGTGAGATGAGCGCGCACCAGCCGGTCGCGGGCTCCTTCCAGACCTTCGCCACGAAGTTCATTTCCCCGTCCTTCGGTTTCGCGATGGGGTGGAACTACTGGTTCAACTGGGCGGTGACGGTGGCCGCGGACCTCGTGGCATCGGGCCTGGTCATGGCCTATTGGTTCCCCTCTGTTCCCTCGTGGATATGGGCGGTGGTTTTCCTCGTCATCGTCGTTGGGCTCAACGCGCTCTCGGCGAGGGTCTATGGTGAGGCCGAATTCTGGTTGGCCGCCATCAAGGTCGTCATTGTCATCGTCTTTGTCATATCGGGCGTCTTCATGATCGCCGGACTGATGGGCGACAACTCTCCGGGTCTGTCGAATTGGACGATCGGGGACGCGCCCTTCCATAACGGTTTCGTGGGCGTCATCGCGGTCTTTATGATCGCGGGCTTTTCCTTCCAGGGCACGGAGCTGGTGGGCGTAGCAGCGGGCGAATCCGAGAATCCGCGCAGGGACGTGCCGCGCTCGATCCGCACGGTGTTCTGGCGCATCATGTTCTTCTACATCGGCGCGATCGCCGTGATCGGTACGCTGCTGCCGTACACGGACCCGAGCCTGCTGAGCGCGGCCGATGACTCGGCGAACAACATCGCACAGTCGCCCTTCACGCTCGTGTTTGCGCGCATGGGCATCGGCGCGGCGGCCGCCGTCATGAACGCGGTCATCCTGACCTCGATCCCTGTCCGCTGGTAACTCGGGCCTGTACGCGGCCTCGCGTATGCTGCACTCGATGGCCCTGAAGCGTCAGGCGCCCGCGATCTTCGCGCGCGTCACCAAGGGCGGCGTGCCCGCCAACGCGATGGCGGTGACGACGGTGACCGCGGCGTGTGGCTTCCTCACTCAGCTCGTCTTCAATGACGCGTACATCTGGCTGGTGAACATTGTCGGTATTTCCGGCATCATCATGTGGCTGGGCATCGCGGTCAGTCATATTCGCTTCCGCCGCGCGTATCTGCTGCAGGGGTATCGCCTCGAGGATCTGCCGTATCGGTCGCCGTTCTTCCCGGCCGGCCCGATCATCGCTTTCGTCATGTGCCTGGTCGTCATGGCCGGACAGAACTATGAAGCGGTGCTTCACGGTCAGGTCTGGGAGGTTGCCTCCTCCTATATTGGCCTGCCGCTGTTCGGTGTGGTCTGGTGGGGCTACCATGTGGCGCGCAAGGATCGGGTGGTGCCGCTGGCTGAGATGGACGTGGCCCCCGTGGAGATCGAGCCGGTCACTCGATGATGGGGACGAGGCCGGGGCAGGGTGCGCAGCGCGGGCCCGGTGCGCGGCTTGTCACCCCTGGGCGGTGCCCGGCGTGGCGGTGCGTGAGCGGCGTGGTACTTCATAGGATGGGGCCATGATCAACACGCGACGCATTCTTGCCTTGACCTCCCTGTCCTCCCTCGCCCTGGGTGTTGCCGCCTGCTCCCCGCAGGGCACGCAGCCCCAGTCGGGGTCGGCGGCCTCGTCCGCTTCCCCGAGCGCTTCTGCCTCTCAGGGCGACATGCCCGCCCAGAGCGGCGCTGGCCCCCAGAGCAGTGTGCCCGATGAGGGTAACCAGGCCCCCGAGGTCAACGTCGCCGACAACGATCAGCGTTGCGACCTGACGAACCTGCAGCCTTCCATCGACTCTCAGCAGGAGGCGGGTGGCACCTCCTATGTGGACATCGGCTTCACGAACGAGGGACCCTCGTGCTGGATTGACGGCTTCCCGCAGATTATTTTCTCCGGCGGTGGCGCGGTTCTTTCGACGGCCGTGCGCGACGGCGAGGATCCTGGCAACGTCTTCACGATCGCTCAGGGCGGCCGCGTGGGCGTGACACTGACGGCAGAATCGACGGATGGAGTCGACGGATGTAACCCCGCTGATTCGGAGCTGGTCGACATCATGCCCGAGGCGGGCACCGGAGCGACCAGCCTGCAGCTGACTCTGCGCGTGTGCCAGGAGATGCCTTCGGTGTCGGTGAGCGCCTTCGAGCCGCGTTCTTGAGGACAAGGGCGCCACTTCTTACGATGTAGGCGGGCGGCGGGACGGATGAGTCTCGCCGCCCGCCCGCATCAATGAGCGTGTTTGTTCACCCTACGTGCTCGCGGTCATTTCTGGTGACGGAATATGATATTTGGGCGCACGCTGCTACGCTGAACCAGATGGAAGAAGTCGCGCATCCGAAGCGTCACACCGAGGCGACCGCGTCGGTGCGCGTGGCCCCCTTCTTCGCCGGTGCGCGCGACCAGATCGCGCGTATCCGAGACAACTGAGATCTTTAAGGAGACACTCCCATGGGTATGCGTTCCACGACGCAGGCATTCCAGTTCAACGTGCCGTTCGCGCTGCTGTTCCAGCTCGCTACCCCGGCTGCGCAGTCCGTTCCGAAGGCGACCGTGACGCTCGCCGACCCCAACCGCCAAGTTGTCACCTTCGACACCCCGATGGGCATGATGTCCTGGGGCGAGAACATCGTCGTGGGCTTCATCCCCTCTGAGGCCAGCACCGTCGTTGAGGTCACCTGCACGACCAAGGGTCTGCCCAACCTCATGCAGGACAGTCGTAACCGCAAGCTGATCGCGCAGTTCGTGACCGCTCTGTCCAACCTCGCGCAGACGCCCGCCGTGGAGGTCGCTCGCTCCTGAGGGCGCGTACTCGCGCGACTCGGCCTCGGCCTTGTTCATGAATCGACGAGGCCGGGGTCCTGCTCGGCAGGGACAGAGCGGTGGCGACGACCGCGGTGCCCAGCACGATGGCCGCGGGGATGGTCAGGGGATGTCGTGTCTCCATGACGTGTGTGTGTCCTCGAAATCGTTGACGGGACTGCCGGGTGGGGGAGTCATGCGCGTGAAAATGCGCCCATTCAACGGTAAAGCGATTTTTCGGTAAATTAACCGACAATATGGTCATGCTGGGCGAAAACATCCCGCAGTGCGGACAAGTAAATTCGTGGATTGGTTGAATTTCCAAGTATTTGTCAGGCCATGTAGGTTCGCGATCTGCTGTTTTGGTCGTTTGGCCCTGAGGGAACCTGTCGTTATTTTCTGAAAGTGTCTAACTGCTTAAGGGGGAGTATCCTGAAAAGTTGGGTTTTCAGCGCGGGTTTCGCTCGGTCGACGTTCATCGACGAGGCCGGGGCTGGGATGCGGATTTGGCCTCCTCTCGGAGTGCGACGGTCCGCAGATGTGGGGGCGTGCCGTAAGCTGTTTGCGTGGTCCGCGGCTCCGACTGTGGGGGCCAGCGGAGATGATATAGACCTAGTCGGGGCGCAGTACATGTGCGCTGTACCGGAAATGAGGACACCGTGGTGGCAGCAATCGAGCGAGCCGAGCTGCATAAGACGATCTGGCGCATCGCCAACGACCTGCGTGGCAGCGTGGACGGGTGGGACTTCAAGAGCTACGTGCTGGGTTTCCTGTTCTATCGTTTCATCTCGGAAAATCTGACGGAGTATGTGAATACGTCGGAGCGTGAGGCGATCCTCGCCGAGGGGGGAACCCCCGAGGAAGCGGCGTCCTTCGATTACGCGACCCTCAGCAACGAGGATGCGGAAGCGGCGCGTGAAGGCATCGTCAAGGAAAAGGGCTTCTTTATTCGCCCGTCTGACCTGTTTGGAAACGTACGCGCTCAGGCTTCCGGTGACGAGAACCTGAATGAGACCCTCTCCTACGCCTTCCGCTTCATTGAGAACTCGGCGCGGGGCAGCGGCTCCGAGTCTGACCTGCGTGGCCTCTTCGACGACGTGGACGTGAACTCCACGAAGCTTGGGAACACGGTCGCCCAGCGTAACGCGAAGCTCGTGAAGATCATGGACGCCGTCGGCGATCTGCCCCTGGAGCACGGTGCTGCGCAGATCGATGCTTTCGGTGATGCCTACGAGTACCTGATGACCATGTATGCCTCGAGCGCGGGCAAGTCGGGCGGCGAGTTCTACACGCCCCAGGAGGTCGCAGAGGTCCTCGCGACCCTCGCTCTGGATGGGCGCTCCGATGTCACGCGCGTGTACGACCCTTGCGCGGGCTCGGGGTCCCTGCTCCTGAAGTTCGCGAAGCTTCTCGGGCCGTCGAGTAGCCGCCAGTATTTCGGCCAGGAGATCAACCTGACGACGTACAACCTGTGCCGCATCAACATGTTCCTGCACGACGTCAACTTCTCGAACTTCGACATCGCGCTGGGGGATACTCTGACGGAACCTGCCCACTGGGACGATCAGCCTTTCGATGCGATCGTCTCGAACCCTCCGTATTCGACGAAGTGGGTGGGCAAGGACGACATCGCTCTTATTAATGATCCGCGCTTCGCACCGGCGGGCGTCCTGGCCCCCAAGTCCAAGGCTGACCTGGCCTTCACCATGCACATGCTGCACTGGCTGGCTGAGGATGGGGCGGCCGCTATCGTCGAGTTCCCGGGTGTCCTGTACCGCGGTGCCGCCGAGGGGAAGATTCGCCGCTACCTGGTCGAAAACAACTTTGTACACGCGGTGATTCAGCTGCCGCCGGACCTGTTCTTTGGGACCACGATCGCGACCTGCATCATTGTGTTGAAGAAGGCGCGTCCCGACCACAGCGTTCTCTTCGTGGATGCGTCCGCCGAGTGCGTGCGTGAGGGGAACAAGAATCGCCTGACGGCGGAGAACCAGCAGCGGATCCTCTCTCTCGTGTCCGAGCGTCAGGCCGTCGACCACGTGGCCGCCCTGGTGTCGATCGACGACATTAAGGACAACGACTGGAACCTGTCGGTGTCCTCCTACGTCGAGCCCGAGGACACGCGCGAGCAGGTCGACATCGTCGAGCTGAACACTCGGATCGCCGGCATCGTGGAGCGCCAGCGTGAACTGCGTGCCTCCATCGACGCGATCGTCGCGGAACTGGAGGCCGACCGATGAGCCGCCTCGCTGACCTGATTGCGGAGCTGTGCCCAGAAGGGGTGGAATACAAGCCGTTGGGTGAGTTGCTGGTATACCAGCAGCCAACGCCGTTCCTGGTGAGTTCGAAAGACTATGATCCCTCTTATCCAACACCAGTTCTCACTGCGGGTGCGACCTTTTTGCTGGGCTATTCGAGTGAAACCCATGGTGTATATGCTGCTTCGACAGATGATCCCGTCATCATTTTCGATGACTTCACTACAGCATCAAAGTGGGTAGATTTTCCCTTCAAATTGAAGTCTTCGGCAGCAAAAATCCTTACTGCCGCGGATCCGAGTGTTGCTGATATACGATTTTTGTATTTTTTAATGCAGACGATCAAATACCAAGTCGGCTCGCATGCGCGGCATTGGATTGCTGTCTATTCAAAGATGCCTGTTTGCTGTCCTCCGCTGGAAGTGCAGCGAGAGATCGTGAGAATATTGGATCAATTCACGACGCTGGAAGCGGAGCTGGAAGCGGAGCTGGAAGCAAGGCGGGCCCAGTATGAGCATTACCGCAACCACTTGCTCTCATATGATTCCCTGGCTGCCCGCGGCCCGGTTGAAATGGTGAAGCTCGGAGATGTTGTCGAAATGCGCCGAGGTAATGGAATGCAGAAATCATCTTTTGTTGACAAGGGTGTACCAGCGCTGCATTACGGTCATATTTTTTCCAGGTATAGTGTGTCAACTTCAGTTGCAGCTGCTTATGTTTCAAAAGGTGATGCTAAAAAGCTTGTGCCGGTTATGCCAGGCGATCTTGTCCTAGCGAACACGAGTGAGAATCTCGACGATGTTGGCAAAGCGGTTGTGTGGAAAGGGGAAGAAAGCAGTCGTGGGTGGCCACGCAACTGCGATAAGCTCGGATTTGCTCGATATGGGATTTCTGAGCCACTACGTGCGAAGCACACATTTTTCATTGAGTAAGAGAAAATTTGCGCAAGGAACGAAAGTTATTGAACTTTCCGCTGCTAATCTGGGGAAGATTCCGGTGCCTCTCCCAGAGTTGTCGGAGCAACGGCGTATCGCCGATTTGCTGGACCGCTTCGACGCCCTCATTAACGATATCTCGTCGGGCCTCCCCGCCGAGATTGCGGCCCGCCGCGCCCAGTACGAGCACTACAGGGATCGCCTGCTGTCCTTCCCTGAGAAGAAAGCAGAATAACGAACTGAGGGGCGGGTGTCTGACCCGCCCCTCAGTGGTAACTAGCCCCTGCTTCGCCGGGGATCGTTCCCAGGCTTGATGGTGTCCTGGGCGCGGATTCTCCCGTTCTCTCCTCGCGTCCGCATCTCGCCGCCACCCTGATTAGCCAGAATGTCGCGTGCGCGCTCTTGAGCAGCTGCCTGCGTAGGCTCAACCGCGGACGCCTTGGACGCACCCGGTGCAAACACAGCCCATCCGTCGCCATGTCGGCGTACTTCTCGAATGTTCATTCGTCACCTCCTTCCTTCTACGTAGGTAGGGTAGGAGGGGGCATGCACATCTGCGTCCAGTCCATCTGCAAATGACGAACAGCTGGTGCTCGATTCCGTGCATCCTCTTTAACTTCGCACGTAATTCTCTTGCGCGGCTTTTGAAGTGATTTCTCTAGACGTTGATATTCCGCGGAAAAGACTTTGGACAGCAGGAGATTGGCTGGGGAATTACGTGCAGGACTCGTTGTTTGTGGTTAGCGCTTTCCTCAACAGTGCCTCCGAATAGTTGTGTTTCCCCTCGCGCGTGCGCGAGGGGAACACGAGGGCGTGACGTCAGTCTGCCGTCCACGAGTGGACTATTACGAGGCTCTGGTTCGCCAGGTTTCGCGGTCGTCGTCTGCAGGTGAACTGCTTCGTACCCGTTTCAGCCCTTGCCCTGGTGGTCATTTTAGTGTCGACAGTGGCACCAGATCAATGGGGCCCCGTTAGGCAATCATGCGAAAACGGGGTGTTCCAGGTAGTAGCTGTGCATTGCTTCCTGCGTGATAACTGCATTCGAGGGATCGGATGGAGCCAGTCCTTCGCGCGCATTCAGCCAGGGCGATTCAAGGTGCGTCCGTTCACTCAGCTCGGCACCTGTCAGGCTGCCCAGCGCAGAACACACGCTATCGATGAGACCGCGTTCAGCATCGGTGAGAGTAGACGAGTCGCCGGACACCAGTTCGCCCGGACGAATCAGGAACATGCCGCGATGCATCGCGTAGAGCTCGGGAGCAACGGGGCCACCGCGCCACGCCTCAAAGTCCTCGGGAAACAGGGAGGACCCGTACTGAGCGAGGTGCTGAGCTTGAGAATAGAAGGCAAGCTTCTGGAGCTTCATCGTCGTCACCGTGCCAGTACGCTCCAGGATGTAAGTCGCGACATCAACGATTGAGCGTGCCGTGTTGGTCTCCTCCTCTGCGTAGTTGCCACACGATTATACTCGGCGTTCATGGCTTCATCAGTCGGGTTGAACAGGCTTCAGGTTTGTCTTTCAGCTGACGCCGCCGGGAGAGCCTGGACGCAGATGACGGCGGGTGACGTTAGCATCGGATCAACGTCACTGAGATGGGAGGGAAGCCTCCCGCATGCCAGCCCCGGCCTCGTGAATGAGACCCGTAGAGAAAGGAACGCGAGTGTCCACCGACGCACCTCGCCCCCGTATCGAACCCGTCGTCGTCTCCGACGAATTCACGGTTGTCGGCCTCTACCACCCGACCCGCGACCAGGAGCAGGACTACCAGAGCGAGGCCGCCCTCGAGGACGACCTCATCAAACAGCTGTGCGCCCAAGCTTACGAATACGCGGACATCCACGACCGCGACGGCCTGGGAAGCGAACCTGCGCGTCCAGCTCGAGGCCCTCAACGACTACCGCTTCAGTGACCGGGAATGGAAGGACTTCTACCGGCATTCGATCGTCGACGTTCCTTCCGCCGCTGGGAATCCCGTCGTCGCCAAAGCCCGCCGCATCCAGGAGGACCACGTGCAGGTCCTTATCCGTGACGACGGCACCACCAAGAACATCAGCCTCATCGACAAGACCAACATTCACCGCAACAAGGTGCAGGTGATTCGCCAGTACGCCATCGACACGGGCGCATGCTCTAATCGATACGATGTCACCATTCTCGTCAACGGCCTGCCCTTGGTCCACATCGAACTCAAGCGGCGCGGTGAAGAACTGCGCCAAGCCTTCAATCAGATCGACCGTTACCAGCGCGACTCCTTCCACGCCGGCGCCGGCGACGGGCTCTTCGGCTACGTGCAGATCTTCGTCATCTCCAACGGCGCACACACCAAGTACTACTCCAACACCGTGCGGCTCCAGCACATCACCGAAACCAGGGCACACGCCGGCAGGTGGCCGCCGCCAACGCGCGATCCTACGAATTCACCATGTGGTGGACCGACGCCGCCAACAATCAGATTCCGGACCTCACCAACTTTGCCGCCACATTCCTGGCCAAGCGCACGATCCTCGCCATCCTCACTCACTACTGCGTGCTCAACACCTCCGGCGCTCTCCTCGTGATGCGCCCCTACCAGATCGCCGCGACCGAAGCGATCCTCCAGCGCATCAAGACCTCCACCATGAACAAGCAGACCGGGACTGTCGCCGCCGGCGGATACGTCTGGCACACGACCGGCTCCGGAAAGACCCTCACCTCCTTCAAGACCGCAAAGCTCGCCGCCGGCATGGAGGGGGTCGACAAGGTTCTCTTCGTCGTCGACCGCAAGGACCTCGACCACCAGACCATCCGCGAATATAACGCCTTCGCCGAGGGAACCGTCTCCGCCAACCAATCCACCCGGCAGCTCGCCAAACAAATCAACGACCCGTCCACCCCGATCATCGTCACCACCATCCAAAAGCTCGCGACCTTCGTCAAGAGCCACCGTGGACACTCCATCTACTCCGGGCACGTCGTCCTCGTCTTCGACGAATGTCACCGCAGCCAGTTCGGCGACATGCACACCGACATCACGCGAGCCTTCCGCAACTATCACCTCTTCGGCTTCACCGGAACACCCATCTTCGCGGAAAATGCCTCCAGCTCCGGCAAAGCAAACCTACGCACCACCCAGCAGGCCTTTGGAGACCAGCTGCATTCCTATACGATCGTCGATGCAATCCGGGACAACACCGTCCTGCCGTTCCGCGTCGACTACCTCAACTCGTTCCGCGTGCGCGACGGTGTCGATAACCACGACGTCGAAGGCATCGATACCGACAGCGCATACATGAACCCTCAGCGCATCTCGGCTGTGGTCTCCTACATCCTCGAGCACTTCGATCAAAAGACGAAGCGGCACGCCTCCTTCCAGTACAAGGAACGGCGCGTCAATGGTTTCAACTCCCTGTTCGCTACCTCCTCCATCAAGGCCGCCCGTGCCTACTACCAGGAGTTCAAGCGTCAGCAGGCCGATCTGCCGGAGGCGCGCAGGCTGAGCGTCGGAATCATCTACTCATACGCGCCCAACGCCGAGGCTCCGGGCACCGGCCTGCTCTCCGAAGAATCCATGGACCCCTCGGCCCTCTCCCAGGACGACCGTGCCTTCCTCGACGAGGCGATCGCCGACTACAACCAGCAGTTCGGGACCAACTACGGCACTGACGCCTCGGGATTCGAAAGCTACTACGAGAGCCTCTCCCAAGCCCTCACCGACAGGCGCATCGACCTGGTCATCGTCGTCGACATGTTCCTCACCGGCTTCGACTCCAAGTCCCTCAACACCCTGTGGGTCGACAAGAACCTGCGCGCCCACGGCCTCATCCAGGCCTTTTCGCGCACAAACCGAATCCTCAACTCGGTGAAGACCTACGGAAACATCGTCTGCTTCCGCAACCTCGAAGACGCCACGAACGACGCGATCGCCCTCTTCGGCAACAAGGAAGCGCGCGGCCAGGTCCTCCTGCGCCCCTACAGCGAGTACCTGTCCACCTACCTGGAGGCCATCGAGCAGCTTCGCATCGACTTCCCGCTGCCGATCGGATCGATCGCCTCCGAAAAGGAACAGAAGCAATTCATCGATCTCATGGGGCAGATCCTGCGCCTGCGCAACATCCTCACGTCCTTCGACGACTTCGAGAGCGACGACACGATCGCCCCGCGCGAGCTCGAAGACTACCGGAGCATCTACCTCGACCTGTACAACGAGGCACGGGAGCGCTCGAAAGCGAACAAGGAACCGATCGCCGACGACCTCGTCTTCGAAATGGAACTCGTCAAGCAGGTCGATATCAACGTCGACTACATCCTCATGCTCGTCGAACACCATCGAGGCGAGCGCGGCGACGGCGACGACCGCGAAATCCCCGTCGAAATCACGCGTGCCCTCGCCGCTTCACCCGCCCTGCGCGGCAAACGCGACCTCATCGAAGAGTTCTACCGCCGAGTGTCTCTCAACGGAGACGTTCCCACAGAGTTCGAGTCCTTCATCGCCGCCAAGCGCGACAGCGAACTCGACGCAATCATCGAGGCCGAACGCCTCGGCGAGGGCGCGCGGGACTTCGCGTACGACTCCCTGCGCGAGGGCTACGTCCCCGACGAAGGGACAGGCCTGTCCTCGATCCTCCCGCCGGCCCGCCGCTTCGGTGGCGGTGGCAGCCGCGAAGCCATCCGCACGCGTGTCCTCGACGCCCTGCGGACCTGGGTCGAACGATTCTCCGGACTCGGAGGACTGTGACGAACCGGCCCCGGCCTCGTAATGTTGAGGTCGGGGCCAGTTTTTGCTTGTTGTCTAGCGGCAGGGGAGTAGCTGAAGCCGCTCCTGGGAAACGGACTACTGCTTGTCGGTGTCTGCTTCCGCGCTCGCAGGGGTGGCCGTCGGGGCGTCTGCATCGTTGGATTCGCCTGGGTTCTCGGAAGCGGCCGGCTCAACGGGATTGCCAGAAGCGCTGGGCGTAGCAGTGTCTCGTGGGCTCAACCAGTAGAAGAACTCGCGGAGCCCCCACGCGAAGAAAGCGGCGACGAAGTGGTAGGGCAGCCACGCAGTCACAAGCCCCCAGTCAGAAGAGCCGTCAAGTGCGCCTCCCAGCAAGTTTCCCGGCCACCACAGGACCGCCACATCAGAGAATACGGCCCCCGTGATCGCGACAGGCTTCCACGCTCCCGCCTTGTCGAGGAACTTTCGGGGTGACGGCTATCAACACCTGAAAGAAGGTGAAGAAGCCCATGAAGCCAAAGAAGTAGATGAGGGCCAGGCCAATGGCATAGGAGAGCGGGAGCCCGACCAAGAAGATCACGTGGAGAACCAGGTACCGGACAAAGAAGTTAACAATCCCTCGCGGGTCACGCGTATCTGTCGACCCCATCCTAACGGAGCTCTCGGGCGCGAGGTCCAGCCCCTCAAGACCCTAGAATCACGGAGAAACTAGCCCGCCCTGCTTCCAATCCCGGCCCCGGCCTCGTTGATCAATGAACGAACGCGGTCAGCGGGCCCGATCTAAGGCTCTACACTGTATTCATACGCCACAAAACAGGCCGGCCGCTCAATCCAGCGCAGGATTAGACGAGCGTGTCGTTGAGCGGGAAAGCGAGGATGAACGATGTCGTCCACCAACCAATACCTGGAGTTCGTGCTCGACCTGCTGGGCGAGCTGGACGACGTGGCGCACCGCAAGATGATGGGCGAATACGTCCTCTACTACCGGGGCAAGGTCATCGGCGGCATCTACGACGACCGCTTCCTGCTCAAGGTCACGCCCGCCTCCGAACGCCTCCTGCCCGACGCCCCGCGTGCCATCCCCTACGAGGGAGCGAAGGAGATGCTCCTCGTCGAGATCGAGGACCGCGATGCGCTGTGCGACGTGGTCTCGGCCATGTGGGAGGAGCTACCTGCACCGAAGAAGAAGAAACAGCGGACATGCCTCCGGCCTCGTTGATGGATGGACGAGGCCGGGGGCGGGTTTATGCGCCCTGCCTGACCGCAGGGGAGCGCAAACTCAGAGGGTGGAGACGAACTCCGCGACGCGCGCCGCGTGCTCACGCGAACGTGCCACCATTTCCGCTCGGCTGGCCTCATCCGTGCGACTCGCGTACGAGACGCCGTACAGGGGCAGGCTGCCCACGTACTCCAAGCCCACCAGCGCACTGGTCGCCATTGCAGGAGCCAGGAATCGGTCGAAACCACCCGGCTGCGCGGAGTAGTAGGACTCGCCGGCGCCCGTTGTCACCGACACGACCAGCTTCTTGCCGTGCAGTGCCGTGCCGCGGGAGCCGTGGCTGAAACCGCGCACGAACACGTCCTCCACCCACTTTTGCAGAAGCGAGGGCCAGCCGTACCACCACAGCGGATACTGCAGCACGATCACGTCAGCGGCGGCTAACTTCGCCTGCTCAGTCGCGACGTCAATGCGGTAGTCGGGGTAGAGCTCGTCGAGCTGGTCGACGACAGCGCCCGGAATCAGGGACGCCAGCTCTTCCACGATGGTCTTGTTCGCCAGCGAATCATCGTCGAGGTGCGGGTGACCCGACACGATCAGAACGTTGGTCATTGCTGCATCCTTTCGTTGATGAGCGCAGCCTATCCCGGCGATCCACCGACGAACAGGGCGAGATGGCAGTTTCGCGACCGGTGAAGACATGTCTCAGGAAGGGGACGTGGAGGGGACTACAGTAGAGACATGCGCGACACAGACACCCAGTCCCTCACGCTGCGCCGCGTCCTCCTCGTCATCGTGACGGGAGTCGGTGCAGGATTCCTTTCCGGACTCTTCGGAGTGGGCGGCGGCCTCGTCATCGTGCCGGCCCTCATGGCTCTCCTCGGCATGGATCAGCGCCGCGCCTCGGCCACCTCGCTGGCCGCCATCATCGTCACCGCCGCCGTCGGCTCGGGCACCTACGCCCTGCACGGCGAGGTCTCCTGGGCTGGAGCTGCCCTCCTCGTCGTCGGCGCGCTCGCGGGCTCCCAGATCGGCGTGTGGCTCCTGCGCCGCCTCCCCGCACCTGCCCTGCCCTGGATCCTCATCGGCTTCACCGTCTTCGTCATCGTCTCCCAATACTGCACGTCCCCACGCGAGAGGGAAGCGTGTCGCTGACACCGGCTTCGTGTGCCCTCATGATCCTGGTCGGCCTGTGCGCCGGTATCCTCTCCGGCCTGGTGGGCGTGGGCGGCGGATCCGTCATCGTGCCCGGCATGGAGCTTGCCGTCGGCGCGGGAGACCTGATCGCGCGCGGCACGTCCCTTCTCGTCATGATCCCCACCGGCATCGCCGGTACCGTCACCAACCTGCGCCACCGCATGGTCGACCTGCGCGTCGGCCTCATCGTCGGCGCATCCGCGGCTGCCACGGCCCCCGCCGGACGCCTCGTCGCCACGCTCGTATCCCCGAGCGTCGGCGCGATCCTCTTCAACATCTTCCTGCTCTCCATCATCGCGTCGACGATCCTGAAGATGCGTAAGAAGGCGCGCGCTCAGATGTAAAGGGGCCGAGGCCTCGGCTCGTTATCCGCGCGCGCTCGCCAGGGCTTCGGCGATGTCACCTCGGATCAGGAGGGACCTGTCCGCAATCTCCGCTGGTGCCGCTGCGTCCAGCGCAACGCACGCGTAGGTTGCCTCCGGATTGTCGTAGACGCGCCGCCAGAACGGGAACTTAATGATGCTCGGCGTGTTCATGCCGACGCCCAGCTCAAGGTAGAGAACGCGGCCAGCGCTGGTGCGCTCCAGGAAATCCTCATAGCGCGCTGCGGCCGCCGCCCATCCCTCGTCCTGAACGAAGCGGGCGTCGATGCGCAGATTCGTCGTCATCTCCTCACCGCACCGCGGGCACCGTGGAATCAGCTCCGACGGGATGTGCATGCCCTCCTGGCTGGCCACCGCCTGGCGTACCCACTGCTCGTTGTCGTAGGTGGCGTCGTCGCAGGGGACCGAACACTGCAGCAGCCCGTAATCGCCCTGCGTGTAGAACAGACGCTCCTTGTCGAAACCGGACGTCTGGAAACGATGATCCACGTTCGTTGTGATGACGAAATAGTCGCGCTCGTCGACGAGGCCCAGCAGGTCCGCGTACGCCTGGCCTGGACCGGCCTCGTAGCGGAGCAGGGAGATCATGCGGCTCCAAAACGCCCAGCGTTCCTCCGACGTGGGGAAGGGGTAGAAGCCGCCCGAGTAGGCGTCCGTGATGCCGCGCTGGGCGCGAAAGTCAGCGAAACGCTCGTCGAAGACCGGGCCCGAGTGATGATCGCCGCCGGCTGCGGATAGGCCCGCTCCCGCGCCGATCAGGATCGAGTCGGCGGCCTCAATGGCTTCGCGCAGTGTGGTGGGTCGGTTCATGGTGTCTACTCACTCGTTGATGGGGTCAGAGTCCAAGAAGGGCGCGGTACAGCGCCTCGTCGCGGTCGCCGAACACATTGAAAATGACGCGCAGATTGTGTGCGCCCGCAGTACCGGACTCCAAAAAGTCGGACACGGTCGCCACAGCGATACGCGCCGCCGCCTCCTGGGGAAAACTGAAGACTCCCGTGGAGATGCAGCAGAAAGCCACCGTGTTGAGCCCATGTGCTGCCGCCTCCTCCAGGCATCGCCGGTACGAGCGAGCCAGGGCCTCCCGGTGCTCGTCAGTGAGCTCTCCGCTCACGATGGGGCCAACCGTGTGGATGACGAAGCACGAGGGCAGGTGAAAGCCGGGGGTGAGGACGGCCTCGCCCGTCGGGAACACCGAGGGGCCGTCGCCGCGTGCGCGCTCAGCCATGACCTCGGCGCATGCCTGCCGCAGTTCGAGCCCGGCTGCGCTGTGAATTGCGTTATCAATGCACGTGTGTCCGGGCGCTCGGCACCCGAGCATCGCCGAGTTAGCCGCGTTGACGATTGCGTCGACCTGTAGGCGGGTAATGTCGCCGCGCCACAGCGCCATTCTTGGATGGATCGACGAGGCCGTGGCATCCTCCCAGGTCACGGTCCCGCGCCGCTCCCGTTCGGCGTCGAGGACAACCGCTTCAGCCTCCCGGTAGCCATCAGGCAGGGGAGCGGGATCGCGCATGTTCATGAGGGCGCGCAGGTATGCGCGCTCCTGCGCGGGGTCCGCGTGGGTGGGAATCTCGTAGCCCATGTCGTCGGCGAGCAGGTGCAGGGCCGAGTGGACGGACTCGTTGTAGGTGGCGTGCGTGTGCGTCATGAACCCCTCCAATTGTTTACATGGCATATAACTGCGTGAGTTCGACCTTTATTCCCTGTCGAGCTCGCCTATCGATCCAACGCGGCCCCGGCCTCGCACATATTGAAACCGGCCCCGGCCTCTCATGAGGCCGGGGCCGAAGCGTCAGTGCGACGGGCGGATCACTCGTCGGCGGCGCTGGGGTGCGTCATGTCGGCGGGAACGACCCACGCGTCGAACTCCTCGGCCGTCAGGAAGCCCAGCTCGAGGGCGGACTCGCGCAGCGACAGGCCCTTGTGATGCGCGTTCTTCGCGATCTTCGAGGCTTTGTCGTAGCCGATGTGGCGGTTCAGGGCCGTCACTGCATGAGGTTGATGTCCAGGTTGTGCTTGATCTTCTCGTAGTTGGGCTCGATGCCGTACGCGCAGTGCGTATCGAAGGACACGCAGGCGTCGCCCAGCAGGCGGATGGACTCCAGGACGTTCCAAGCCATGACGGGCTTGAAAACGTTGAGCTGGAAGTTGCCCTGCGAGCCGGCAAAGCCGACCGTCGCGTCGTTGCCGAACACCTGGGTGGCGACCATGGTCATGGCCTCGCACTGGGTCGGGTTGACCTTGCCCGGCATGATGGACGAGCCCGGCTCGTTCTCGGGGATGATCAGCTCGCCGATGCCGTTACGCGGGCCGGACGCGTACCAGCGCACGTCGTTCGCGATCTTCATGAGGGCGTCGGCCAGGACGCGCAGCGCGCCCGAGACCAGCACCAGCGCGTCGTGCGCGCCCAGGGCGGCGAACAGGTTGTCGGCCTGCTTGAACTCGATGCCGGTCTCCTCGGAGATCTTCTTGGCGGTGAGTTCGCCGAACTTCGGGTGAGCGTTCAGGCCGGTGCCCACGGCGGTGCCGCCAATGGCCAGCTCGCGCGCACGCGTGTCCGCGTACTCGATGCCGTCGAGGGCGAAGTCGATCTGAGCAACCCAGCCGGAAATAACCTGGCCCAGGCGAATCGGGGTGGCGTCCTGGAGGTGGGTGCGGCCCACCATGATGACGTCGTTGAACTCCTTGGCCTTCTTGTCCAGGGTGTCACGCAGCTGGCGCACGCGCGGGTACATGTCGTGCAGCTCGGAGACGACCGCGATGTGCATGGCGGTGGGGAACGTGTCGTTCGAGGACTGGCCGCGGTTCACGTGGTCGTTGGGGTGCACGGGGGACTTGGTGCCCATGGTGCCGCCCGCGAGCTCGATGGCGCGGTTGGAGATGACCTCGTTGGCATTCATGTTCGACTGCGTGCCCGAACCGGTTTGGAAGACGACGAGCGGGAAGTTGTCGTCGAGCTTGCCGGAGATGACCTCGTCGCCGGCCTGCGCGATGTAGTTCGCGATGTCGGCGGGCAGCTCGCCCAGCTCGGCGTTGGCCAGGGCCGCGGACTTCTTCAGGATGCCAAAGGGCGCGCACCATCGGGCGGCCCCACACGAAGGTGTTGCGTCCAATGTCGAAGTTGTGCAGCGAACGCTCGGTCTGAGCGCCCCAGTAGCGGTTCGCGGGGACCTCGACGGCTCCCATCGAGTCGGTTTCGGTACGGGTTTCTTGTGCCACAGGTGGCTCCTTCGCGTAGGGCTTACGTACCCTTCTAGGATAGCGCCGAGCGCGCTGTGAGGCGTGGGGCACTCGTCCTAGTCGCGCGCGCGTGCACCGATGTCCGCTCGGTGCAGGAGCCACCAGGCGCACGCGCACGACAGCGCGACCAGTGAGAGTGCCAGCAGGAAGGGCGACAGCGGCATCCAGCCGTACAGGGCCGTGGAGCTCACGGGGGCCACGATCCACGTGATCGCGCCGGTCGCGTTGATGACGCCGGCGATGCCGCCCTGCTCGCGTGCGCTCACCGCCAGGGATGCACCCGCCGAGTAGCCGGGGGAGGCCATGCCCGAGGCGACGCCCATCGCGAACGTCGAGGCGGCCAGCGCCCACAGCGACGGTGCGATCGTCAGGCACGTGAGGGCCACGAGGGCGAGCGTCATGCCGGCGCGCAGCAGTCTGCGCGGACTCCACCCCAGGCGCGGCACGACGATCAGCTGCATGAGCATGGCGCCAGCAGCGTTGGCCAGCAGCATGAGGGCGGTCACGGAGACGGCGGGCGCGGGATCGAGTCCGCCGCGATCCTGGACGAGGAAACCCATCGTGATCTGAACGACGCCGTTCGCAAAGTAGATGCCGAACACCGAAGCGATCCACGGGGCGATGCGCCGGTCGGTCCAATGCACGCGCGGGGGCAGGTCGGCGGTGGCCGTCGCCCCGCTCGCTGTATTGTTCGCCGGTTCAGTCGACGAGGCCGGGGCCGCCTGCTCGGGTTCCGTGTCCCTGGCCGTCAGGCGGGGCAGGCGCCTCCTCGGGCGCGTCGATGCTCCGTCGCGGGGCAGCCAGATGAGGGCGATGGCCAGGGCGATGAGGACGAAGACCGGGGTGGCGTGCACGGGGCCGAAGATCCACCAGGCACCCAGTGCCGAGGAGACGAGGGAGCCAACCATGACGGACAGGTTGATCGCGCCGGAGAACGCGGACGTGCCGCGCACGCGCGAGGCCTCGTCGGGGGTCACCTCGGCGACGAGGGCCTGGCCCGTCGGCGGGATCGCCGCGACGGCCGCGCCAAAGAAGGGGGCCGCGCGCCGCCATAATGGCACCCGCCGCGAGGAAAGCGCCGATGTAACCGGCCGCTCGCGCCCACACAGCCGCCGAAAAGAGCGTGCCCGCCGTGAGCGCCAAGAACAACGCCAACAGGATGACGCGCCTGCGCCCCCAGGCGATCGAGCGGCGCCCCCAGAACTGGCTGAGCGCCGTCACCGCGGCGGCCGCCAAGGACACGGCCGCGCCTACGATCCACTCGGGCAGGCTCAGAGCGCGCGACAGGGGAGCGATCGACACGTTGAGCATGTTCTGCGCCGTGTACGTAAACAGCGCGATCGCCACGAGCGCGCGCAGCGTCGGATTCGTCAGCAAAGGTGATGAGGGCACAGTGCATCCTACGACGAAGGCCCCGCACGATGCGCGGGGCCTTGCCGGACAGGTATCGAAACGGGGGGGGGGGAGCGTCGCTTAGCGCTGGACCCAGGTGCTCACCTTCCAGCGAGCGTCCCCGGAGCGCTCACGCCACTCGGCGTCGCTGCGCTCCTCGTCCCTGCGCCACAGCGCCGGATCCAGCGGCGGCGCGTACACGAAGGTCGATCCCTCGGGAGCGCTCGCGGCCACGTCCAGTTCCAGGTCGGTCACCACGGCCTCGTCCAGGAGGGGAAGGGTCTGCGCATAGAGCTGAGCCCCGCCCGTGATCCAGATGTAGGGGGCGTCCGTACGCGCCGTTTCCTCGCGCGCGATCTGAAGCGCCTCATCAACGGAGGACGCGACGAGAGAGCCCTCGGCCTCGTACCCGGGCCTGCGGGTGATGACGATGTTCGTACGGCCCGGCAGGGCGCGCCCGAGAGCCTCCCACGAGCGGCGGCCCATGATGATCGGGCAGCCCATCGTGGACTCCTTGAAGTGCCGGAAATCAGCGGGAACATGCCAGGACATGGCCGTGCCTGTCCCGATGATCCCGTTGCAATCCTGCGCCCAAATCGCTCCCAGCTTCGTCATACCGCGACCGGAGCCTTGATCGTGGGGTGATGCTGGTAGTCCGTCACCGAAATATCGTCGAAGGAGTATTCGAACATCGAGGGGGCCTTCGCGAGCTCCAAGCGTGGGAACGGGTACGGCTCGCGGCTCAGCTGCTCTCTCACCTGCTCCGTGTGGTTGGAGTAGATGTGGCAGTCCCCGCCCGTCCAAATGAAGTCGCCGACCTCCAGGCCCGCCTGCTGGGCGAACATGTGGGTGAGCAGCGAGTAGGACGCGATGTTGAAGGGCACGCCCAGGAACATGTCCGCGCTGCGCTGGTAGAGCTGCAGCGACAGGCGGCCGTCAGCCACGTACAGCTGGAAGAACGCGTGGCAGGGCTCGAGCGCCATCTCGGGCAGGTCACCGACGTTCCACGCCGAGATCACCATGCGGCGCGAATCCGGGTTCGTCTTCAGCGTCTCTAGGACCTGGGAGATCTGGTCGATGCAGCGGCCATCCCCGGCGTTCCACGAACGCCACTGCACGCCGTACACCGGGCCCAGCTCGCCGTCCTCGTCAGCCCACTCGTTCCAGATGCGGATCCCGTTGTCCTGGAGCCAGGACACGTTCGACGACCCCGACAGGAACCACAGGAGCTCGCCGACCACCGATTTGAGGTGCACACGCTTTGTCGTGATCAGCGGGAAGCCCTTGGACAGATCGTAGCGCAACTGTGCCCCGAACAAGGAACGCGTGCCCGTGCCCGTGCGGTCACCCTTGGGGGTGCCCTCACGCATAATGCGCGCCAGCAGGTCCTCGTACTGGCGGTCGACGGCACTCACGTCAGTTGATCCGCTCGTTCGTCCACGTGTGCGAGGCCGGCAGCGCCTGGTCGACGACCGAGTGCTCGATCGTGCAGTTGCGCTTGATTGCGGCATCGGCGCGACGCTTGAGATCCTCGATCTCCTCTTCGGACAGGGCAGACATGTCCTGGACCAGCTCGACGTCCACGTGCGTGAAACGATCATTCTGCTGGTCGTAGTCGCCGGACACGCCGACGAACTGCTCGAAATCGTCGCCCAGGCGAGCCGCCATGCGGGCATCCGAGCTCATCGCGTTGCAGCCCGCGATCGCGAGCTTGAGCAGGTCGCCGGGGGAGAAGAGGCCGGGGCCATGACCGATGCGGATCTCGGCGCCGTCCTGGTTGCGGGCGACGTACTGACGCACGCCCGTACGCTGCATGTACAGGGACTTCGGGGTATCACTCATGGCACCTATTGTGGCGCGAAAAGACCCCGCCCGCCCGTGCAACATGCGCCGGGCGGGAGGGGTTCCTCGCAGAGCGTAGCGTGGGCTCAGCGATGCTCCTCCAACCACTGCGTAGCCAACGCCTGCTCACGCTCCACGACGCGGCCGAGGTGTGCCACGGCCTCCTTCTCGATGCGTCCGCCCAGCAGCGGCACGCGCACCGACACGTTGCCGGTCACGTCGCGAACGCTTCCAGCCTCGGCAGGAGCCAGCGTGGAAGTGGCCTCCACGGACACCGGGGCGCCGTCCACGGTCACGGACGTGCGCGAGGTCGCCCCTGGCCTCGTTCGTCGCCCACTCCTCGGTGAAAGAGATGCGCAGATCGGACTTGACAAAGCGCGCAGCCGCCGCAGGAATCAGCTCGGGGCGCACGGTGCCCGCAAAGGACACCCGCTCGCCCTCCACCGACACGGCCTGGGAGCCCTCCACGACAAACTGGCCGAAGCGTCGCTCCAGGTAGGCGGGGGTCAGGTACATGGCGACGACCTCGTCGACCGTACCGGGATACGAAACGGACTGCGTGAACTGCATGGCTCTCCTTGCGAAAGAAGCGGCGCCGAAGCGTGTCCCGGCGCTCATTTACAACGAAGGTCCGCCCTCGCGGCCCCTCTCCCTTTAGAGTAGATGCATGCGTAGTCTCATGCAGTTAGCTGAAGAAGCCTCTTCGACGCCGTTGTCGGAGCAGGACATCGATTGGCTGCACCTCCTCCTCGCGGACTGGCAGGTGCTCGCCGACCTGGCGGCCGCCGACCTCGTCCTGTGGCTGCCCGCCGACGACGGACGCTTCATCGCGGCCGCCCACTGTCGCCCCGCGACCTCGACGACCGTTCACGTGGACGACATCATCGGCCTCCACCTGCCCGCCGCCCGTGAAATCGACCTGCGGCGCGCCCTACAGACCGGGCAGGTCGTGCGCTCGCCCGCCGCCCGCTGGGCCGGCACCTACTCGATGATGGAAACGTGCGTGCCCGTGTGCCACGACGGGCGCATCATCGCCGTCGTCACGCGCGAGGCCAACCTGTCGAGTCCGCGTCTGTCCCTCGGGTTCGAGGGGTGGACCGTGGCGGCGGCCGACACCCTGTGCCAGATGATGGCGCGCGGCGAATACCCCTACGATTCGACCCCGCAGGTCACCTCCCACGGCGTCCCGCGAGTCCTCGACGGTGCCGTCCTGCTGGATGCGGAGGGCCGCGTCCAGCACGCGACCCCCAACGCCGTGTCGTGCTTGCGCCGCCTCGGCATCCGCACGCACGTGACCGGCAAGGTCCTCGCTCAGGAGATCACCGAGGTCATCGGTGAGGGCACCCTCATCGAGGAGTCCATGGCGGTCGTCGTCATGGGCCGCGCCTCCTGGCGCGTCGAGATCGCCGCGCGCGCATCCACCGTCAGCATGCGCGCCCTGCCCCTCGTCAACGGGCGTAAGCGCCTGGGTGCCGTCATTCTGACGCGCGACGTGTCCGAGGTCCACCGCCACGAGCAGGAACTCATGACGAAGGACGCGACGATCCGCGAGATCCACCATCGCGTCAAGAACAACCTGCAGACCGTGTCCGCCCTGCTGCGCCTCCAGTCGCGCCGCTCCTCCGAGGAGGCGGTCAAGGTGGCGCTCGCGGAGGCCGAGCGCCGCGTGCAGGCCATCGCGACCGTGCACGCCGCCCTGTCGCAGAACGTGGACGAGTCGGTCGACTTCGACGAGGTCGCACGCACGATTGTGCGCATGGCTGGTGCGATCGCGTCCACGGACCACGCCGTCGAAGTCATCACGACCGGCAGCTTTGGCACCATTCAGGCCGATCAAGCTCAGGCCCTGGCGACTGTCCTCAACGAGCTGGTCGCGAACTCGGTCGAGCACGGCCTTGCGGACCGCGACGGTCTCATCGAGGTGCGCGCCGAGCGCGAGGGAGCGTCCATGACGGTGACCGTCGCAGACGATGGCGTGGGCTTCGTGCCGGGCACGCCCATGAGCGGCCTGGGCACGCAGATCGTGCATCAGATGGTGCGCGGTGAGCTGAAGGGGTCGATCGAGTGGGCGCCTCGCGAGGGTGGCGGCACGCTCGTGACGCTCCACGCCAACCTGGACCCCGCCTGATCGGGGCCCTGTGCGGGCGGTGTGAATGACCAACGAACGAGGCCGGGGATCCATCGCGGATCCTCGGCCTTGATCGTTCGTGCGGCTCGCGCGGGCGCGGCGGTGTGTTAGCAGCCTGCGCGGCGTGCGCGCGCGGCGCGGCGCTTGAGGGAGCGGCGTTCTTCCTCACTCATGCCGCCCCACACGCCGGAGTCCTGGTTGTTGTCGATCGCCCACTGCAGGCACACGCCCGCGACCTCGCACTCACGGCACACGGCCTTTGCCTCGGCGACCTGCGTAATAGCCGGACCCGTGTTCCCGATGGGGAAGAAAAGTTCTGGGTCTACGGTCAGGCATGCTGCCTTACTGCGCCAATCCATGATCTGTCTTTCGCTCCTCGCGTCCTGTGCGCCTGGGTCTCTTGTGCTCTTTTTCAGTGTCCGCTAGGTCATCTTAGTCGCGCAAGGTCGTGTCAACAGTGAAATGAGGATGTCACTATGCGTCTGCTCACGACCGGCAAATAAGGTGGGACTTAGGTATTAACTGACCTTACGGTCAGTTGGACAGTGGTCACGGTATCACCCTCGCTGATCACGCCGCAGGTCGACTCCCACCGTCGTGCCGCCAGGGCGAGTGGGGGCGTGTGGCTGTGTTGAATTAATGCGCGAATAACGTTGTGTGTTGGGGTTGAGCGCGAGGACCCGGTGCTTGTCCCATCTGGTGATACGAGTCCACGCGTCTTCGGGAATTACGTCAGATATCTTTGGTGTTTCCCATCCGAAATGGGCGTGGACGGCCTCGATGATTCGGGCGTCGTCCCTGCCTCCGATGATGATCCACGGCAGTGCGCGATCCCAGGTGGGGGCGCTGTAGGTGGGGCCGATCAAGATGGGGGAGCGTGTATTTCTGACCAACGCTGCGACCTGCGACGGGGAGGGGATGTGCCAATCGTCCTCGGCAGCCAGGTAGTCGCCGTGCAGGCGAACGGACTGCCGGGGGATGCAGGCGAGGCGCGGTTTGTCTCCCGGTCGTACGATGAGCGCCTGTCCCTCTCCGAGAGCGCGCAGCTCCCCGGGCGCGATCCCGGCGTGGACGGCCTCGTCCGCGTCCCTGGCGCGCACGATGCGCGTCGAGAATGCGCCTAATGCCGCGCTCGACGGGGTGAACCTGCCGGCGAAGGCGGCGACGATGATGATGCCGGCGCGCCTGGCTCTGGCCAGGAGTGAGGTCCACAGCGCCTCCGCCTGAGGAGCAGCAAGCACGTGAGACAGATAGGAGCGCAGCTGCGGGGCATCCGTGAGCGCCAGGACCGCGGGCCCGTGGTCGCAGATGCCTTCCAGCAGGTCGATGACGCCGGGCGCGTCCACAGGCAGCTGGGAGGCCGCGCCTTCGACGATCTCCTCGCCGATGACGTGGAGAGGGTGCCGGGTACAGTGCGCGATTCGCGTCGCGAGGGACAGTGCCCATTGCGCGGCGATATGTGCCTCGTGCGCGCTGGTCTGGATCTGGATGCTTCCTCCGTCCCAGATGATGGGGCCGTGACGTGTGATGCCTTCCTCCAGTCCGTGAGACACGGCGGCGTCAGGGCGTGCATCGCGGGCCTCGTTCCCCTGCGGGGCATGATCGGGAAGCGGCTGCGTGGCGGCATCGACGTCCTCCCAGCTCAGCGCCTCGGGCAGGGGCGGTGCCCACAGGGGTTCGGTGACCGAGCGAGGCCACGTGGCGTTGCAGCGTTCGACCACCGACGCGATATCGGCGAGGTAGGTCAGCTGGATCGTGCCCACGTCCGCCAGAACAGCGCGGCCGGGGATACGCGGCAGCGAGGCGGCGCGTGTGTGTCCCCGAGGATGTCCGTGGAGTCCGAGGCGCTCACGCAGCGCAGACACAGCCGAATGTCCATGTTCGCGCGCATCTGTGCGCTCACCGCGCCCGAGGGGCGTTGGGTGGCCGCGATGAGATGCAAGCCGAGGCTGCGTCCCTGCGCGGCGAGGCGGAGCAAGACCTCCATCGAATCGGGATGGGCCTGGGCGAGAACGCGAAACTCGTCGATCGCGACGACGAGACGAGGCGGGGGAGCGGTCACGCTGAGCGGATCGGACTCGTGAGCGCTCTCCCACGTGGCGAGGTCGGGGAAGCCGAGTATCCCGAGTGTTTCCTCGCGTCGCTGGAGTATCGACGCGATCCCGTCCAGCGCTCGGGTCGTGGCGCCGGCGTCAAGGTCGGTGAGGAGTGCCTGAGTGTGTGGGAGCGCCTCGAGGCGGGCGAAGGTCGCCCCGCCCTTGTAGTCGATGAGGATGAAGCGGACCTGTTCGGGGCTGTAGCAGTGCGCGATAGCGGCAAGCCACCCGAGGAGTGCCTCTGACTTGCCCGATCCGGTGCACCCGGCGACGAGGGCGTGCGGCCCGTCGGCAACCAGGTCCAGGTCGACGGGTCCCTCCTCTGAGAGCCCGATCCGCACGCTGAGCCCGCCGCCGCGTCCCCCCTCGCCGAGGAGGGGTCCCAGTCGAGCCGCGTCGGCAGGCTGTCGCGCGCATCTGCCCGCGTGACGGTCCACCACCAGTGCGAGCTCACGGGTTCGTCATCGGTGACGCACACCTGCGCGCACCAGGCCGGAAGGTGCGACAGCGAGGAGGCGTATCCGATGTGGAGCGTCGGGCGGGCGGCGTCGCGCGTGCAGTGCGGGCAGGAATCGCGGTCGCTGACGTGGATATCCACACCCGCATGCCCAATCAGTACGGGAGCGGCGCTGTTCCACCACACGCGCGCCCCGCCGAGCTGAGCGGCGATCTGGCCGGCGCACCACAGCGCGCACTGGGACGCGTGGGCGCCGACAATGCCGATCGCCTCGCACTCGCCCGGCTCTCTACCGTCAGCGGAGGACGACAGCCGCACGCGTCGACCCACGCGCGTGGGACGGCCCGGCCACACGGCAGCCCGCACAGCCCGCGGGGGAGAGGCCGAGGGCGGAAGCCCCGCAAGGATCAGGGCCAGGGCCCCGCCATCACAGCCCAGGCGACGCCGGCGAGCCCGCCACAACAAGGCAAGCGATGCGACGATCGCGACCAGCACAACGCCCGCGCAGGCCGGCGCGAGCGCGGAGAGTAGAGAGATGGTCGAGCGTAGCCTCCACAACAGAAAACCGGCCATGACGAGCACCGAGACCAGGGGAGCTCCCCGCAGGAGAGAAGATCCCGTCAGCGATCCCCGGCCTCGTCCGGAAAACCGAGGGCCACGCCAAGCGCCGAGGCCGGGCCCGCACCTCGAAGACGTCCTCCCCGAGGCGCACGCGGGCACCCGTATGGAGCGGCCGAGCCTCCCGATATCGCCGCCACAGCGGGACTCGCGAGCGCACGCGCACGGAGGAAGCGCCAGGCGACACACGCAAGACGGCCCGACCGTCCAGAGTCGAGAAACGGAGGTGCGCTCTGGCGACGGAGGTGCACGTCAGCGGCATCATCCCCCGCGCGCCCGACTGCGCCGGGCGCGACCACGACGCCGACGTCAGGGCCCGCGACGCAGGCCAGGTGAACGTCTGCGCGCAAGGCTGATCGGGCGAGGCAACCGGAATCCTTCATGCCCCAACGATCCTGCCGCGCTCGCGGCCGATCAAGCCGTGCGAGAAGCCCTGTGGATAACCCGAGACGCCAGGAAACGCCTGTGGATAACTGTGCCACACGCCCGTGTGGCTATGGCCACCTCCGCCGCCCAAGCGCCACGACCGCCGGTCCGCCAGCCCCCTCAAATGCAAGAATGGACCCCATGGCTGACTCCACGTTCGAGACGACCCGCGACCGCTACAACGACCTCGTTGACCGTATCAACGAGGCGCGCACCGCCTACTACGATCGTGATTCGCCGACCCTCGCGGACGCGGACTACGACCGCATGTACCGTGAGGTCGAACAGATCGAGGAGCGCTACCCGCAGCTGCGCGGTGCCGACTCGCCCACGATGAGCGTGGGCGGCAGCGTCGACTCCGGGTTCTCCGAGGTGCGCCACCTCGCCCAGATGATGTCCCTCGACGACGTGTTTTCCCTCGAGGAGCTCGCCGGGTGGGAGACTCGCATGGCCGAGGCCACCGGTATCTCCGACCTCGAGATGACGACCGAGGTGAAGGTCGACGGCCTCTCCATCAACCTCCTGTACGAGAATGGCCGTCTCGTGCGCGCCGCGACCCGAGGTGACGGCTATGTCGGCGAAGACGTCACCGCGAACGCGCGCACGATCGCCTCGATCCCGCAGACCCTGACCGGTCCTGTCCCTGCCCGCGTCGAGGTGCGCGGCGAGGTCTACTTCCCGGTCGCCGACTTCGCTGCCTTCAACGAGGCCCGCGTCGAGGCCGGGGAAAAGACCTTCGTCAACGCGCGCAACGCCGCCGCCGGATCCCTGCGCCAAAAGGATCCGGCCGAGACCGCCAAGCGCCCCCTCGCGATGGTCGCTCACGGCATCGGCTTCGTCGAGGCCGGGGAGAACTTCACCGAGCCGACCACCCAGATGGGCTGGTACGAGCAGCTGCGCGACTGGGGCCTGCCGGTCTCGCCTACACGCGCCTGCTGACGGGCCGAAAGGCCATCGAAGCGCGGATCGCCGAGATCGGCGCGGACCGCCACGGCCTCGTCCACGAGATCGACGGCGTCGTCGTCAAGATCAACGACCTGGACCTGCAGCGTTCCCTCGGCTCGACCTCGCGCACGCCGCGCTGGGCGGCCGCCTACAAGTTCCCGCCCGAGGAGGTTCACACGCGCCTGCTCGACATCCGCGTCCAGGTGGGCCGCACTGGCCGCGTAACCCCTTACGGGGTCATGGAATCCGTGCTGGTCGCCGGCTCGAACGTCGCGCGGGCGACCCTGCACAACGCGCAGGAGGTTGCTCGCAAGGGCGTCCTCATCGGCGATCTCGTCGTCCTGCGCAAGGCCGGGGACGTCATCCCCGAGATCGTCGCCCCCGTCGAGGACGCGCGCAACGGCTCCGAGCGTCCCTTCGTGATGCCCACCGAGTGCCCCTCCTGCGGGACCACGCTCGTCCAGGAGAAGGAAGGCGACGTCGACCTGCGCTGCCCGAACAAGGGGGCGTGCCCCGCGCAGATCACCGAGCGCCTCGCCCACGTCGGCGCACGCTCCGCCTTGGACGTGGAGGGCCTCGGCGACGAGTCCGCGCTCGCCATGACCCAGCCTGAAAACGACCGCGACGAGGTGGCGGCCGCCCTGGTCGCCGGCCACAGCGTCACCCTGGAGGACGGCACCGTCCTCACTCTCGAGGGCGGCCGCGAGCTGCCCCACGGCGAGCAGATCACCCGCGCCGAGGAACTCCTGCCAGCCCCGCAGGTGCCCGCACTGCGCACCGAGGCCGCGCTCTTCGACCTGCGCGCCGAGGATCTGCGCGACGTCATGGTGTGGAAGCCCGTCAAGAAGAAGGGCGAGGAAACCGGGGACTTCAAGCAGGTCCGCTACTTCTGGACGAAGGCCTACAAGCCCCGCAAGCTACGCGGTCAGACCGTCTTCGAGCCGATTGAGCCCAGCGCCTCCAAGGGCACCGAGAAGATGCTCGCCGAGCTGGACAAGGCCAAGAGCCAGCCCCTCGCGCGCGTCCTCGTCGCCCTGTCCATCCGTCACGTCGGCCCCACGGCGGCCCGCGCGCTCGCAGAGAAGTTCCTGTCGATGGACGCCCTGCGCGCCGCCTCGGTCGAGGAGCTCTCCGCCGTTGAGGGCGTGGGCGAGGAAATCGGCCGCTCCCTGCGTGAGTGGTTCACGGTCGATTGGCACCTGGAGGTGCTGGAGGCGTGGGCGCGCGCGGGTGTGCGCATGGCCGACGAGGCGCCCGCGCCGGCCTCGGACGTGCTCGCGGGCCTCACTATCGTCGTCTCGGGGGCGATGCCCGGATACGACCGCGAGGGTGCCAAGGAGGCGATCACGTCGCGCGGCGGCAAGGCGGCGGGTTCGGTCTCGAAGAAGACCTCGCTCGTGGTTGCCGGCCCGGGCGCGGGATCGAAGGCCGCGAAGGCCGAAGCCCTGGGCGTCCCCGTCATTACCGAGCAGCAGTTCGCCGACCTCCTCGAGGGAGGCCTGACGGGAGTCGGCCTATAACGAGGCCGGGGCTCAGACGAAGGGCTCGAAGGGGCCCAGCAGCATCTCGCCGACGCGGGTGATCATCGAGCGCTTTTCCCACTCGTCGATAGTCAGGCGGCGGGCCGTCGTCAGGTCGTTCGCGAAAATCTCCTCCATGCGCGCCGCCAGCGGGCGCGAGAAGAACTGCAGGCACACCTCGTAGTTGCCGCGCATCGACAGGCGATCGATGTTCGCCGTGCCGATCGTCGACCAGCGACCATCCACCGTCATCGTCTTCGAGTGCACCATCGCGTGACGGTACAGCCAGATCTCCACGCCCTCGCGCAGCAGCTCGCCGTAGTAGGGGCGAGCCACCCAGTCCGCCAGGATGTGGTTGGAATACTCGGGGATCAGCACCTGGACGCGCACACCCCGGCGGGCGGCGGCGATCAGGGAGCCGAGGACCTCACGGTCGGGGATGAAGTACGCCGTCGTGATGAGCACACGGTCGGTCGCGCGCTCGATCGCGTCGATGTACATGCCGCGGATCGGGTACAGGAGGTAGTGCGGAAGGTTGAACTGTGCGGTCACGTCCGCGCTCCACGCGCGCGCCCCCTGATCCGGCAGCTCCGGGCAGGTGGCGGGGCGGAAATGGTTCCAGAAGTCGACAAAGCCGTTTTCCACCTCCCACACGGCCTCGCCCGTGATGCGCACGTGGGTGTCGCGCCACTCGTTCGCGAACGGATCACCGATGTTGTAGCCGCCCACGAAGCCGACTTCGCCGTCGACCACGAGGATCTTGCGGTGATCCTGCCCAGTGCGCCGGATATTCAGGGTGAAGAAGCCCGAGCGTAGCGTCGGGAACTTGCGCACGTGCAGATGCGGCATCACGGGGAACTTGTAGAAGCGCGGATCCTGGTTGAGGACGCCGAAGCCATCCCACACGCAGAACACCTCGACACCGCGCTCGGCAGCGGCGATGAGAGCGTCCTTAAAGCGTTGGCCCCAGCAGTCCGAGCGCCAAATGAAGGTCTCGAAATAAATGTGATGCGTTGCCCCTTCGATGGCCTCTAGCATGTCCGCGTACAGGGAGGTTCCCTCCGTGTACGTTCGCGCCACGGTGGCGCCGATCTGCGTGTCGGCGGGAGGTAGGGTGGGGAAACCGTGCACGCCACCGGGGATACGGGCGGTGCGCATGCGGTCGATCGCGTGCACGGTCACGACTGCGGCAGCCTGGGCGGCGAGCAGCGCGATTCCCGCTTTTTTGGCGATCGACCACGTCTGCCTGGTGAGTTGGCGTCGCTGTGAAAAGACCATACGGGTAGGATGCCACACATGTCACGCATTAGTACTGACGAGGTCGCCCGCGTTGCGGGCCTGGCCCACATCGCATTGACCGACGAGGAAATCACGCGTTTCGCGGGTGAACTCGACGCGATCGCCGACGCCGTCTCCAAGGTGTCCGAGGTCGCCACCCCCGAGGTTCCCGCCACGTCCCACCCGATTCCGCTGACCAACGTGTGGCGCGAAGACGAGATTGGGCAGACCGTGGACCGCGACGAGGTGCTCGCTCAGGCACCCGCCGCCCAGGACGGCATGTTCCTGGTTCCGCAGATTCTGGGGGAGGACTGATGAACGAGCTGCTGAAGAAGAGCGCCCTCGAGCTGGCGGACTTGCTGGCCGCGGGCCAGATCACCTCCGTCGAGCTGACCCAGGCGTGCCTGGACCGCATCGACGCGATCGATGACCGCGTGAACGCATTCATCACCGTTGATCGCGAGGGTGCCCTGGCGACCGCGGCCGACGTGGATGCGCGCCGCGCGGCGGGCCAGACCCTGCATCGCCTGGCGGGCGTGCCGATCGCCGTCAAGGACAACGTGGTGACGCGCGGCCTGCGCACCACCTGCGCCTCGAAGATCCTGGGCGACTGGAAGCCTCCCTACGACGCGACCGTCACCGCGAAGATCAAGGAAGCCGGCCTGCCCATCGTCGGCAAGACCAACATGGATGAGTTTGCCATGGGTTCGTCCACCGAGCACTCCGCCTTCGGTGCGACTAAGAACCCGTGGGACACTGAGCGCATCCCCGGCGGCTCCGGCGGCGGTTCGGCCGCTGCTGTCGCGGCCTACATGGTGCCTCTGGCTCTCGGTTCCGACACGGGCGGCTCGATTCGCCAGCCCGCGTTCGTGACCGGCACGGTCGGTGCCAAGCCCACCTACGGCGCGGTGTCGCGTTTCGGCCTGGTGGCCATGGCCTCGTCCCTGGACCAGATCGGCCCCGTCACCCGCACGGTCGCCGACGCTGCCGCCCTGACCGAGCTGATCGGCGGCTACGACCCCAACGATTCGACCTCCCTGAACGAGCCGGTTCCCGCGCTTAGCGAGGCCGTCGAGTCCGTCGCCGCGCAGGGTGACATGAAGGGCCTGAAGGTCGGCGTCGTCAAGGAGCTGAGCGGCGAGGGCTACCAGAAGGACGTCATCGACGCCTTCAACGCCACCGTTGAGAAGCTGCGCGAGGCCGGTGCGCAGATCGTTGAGGTCTCCTGCCCGCACCTGGAGTACTCGCTGGGTGCCTATTACCTGATCATGCCCGCCGAGGTCTCCTCGAACCTGGCCCGCTTTGACGGCATGCGCTACGGCATCCGCGTCGAGCCCACCGAGGGCCCCGTAACCGCCGAGCGTGTCATGGCCGCCACCCGCGAGGCCGGTTTCGGCGACGAGGTCAAGCGCCGTATCATCCTGGGCACGCACGTGCTCTCGGCCGGCTACTACGACGCCTACTACGGTAGCGCCCAGAAGGTGCGTACCCTCATCCAGCGTGACTTCGACGCGGTGTTCGAGCAGGTCGACGTCCTCGTGTCGCCCACGGCCCCCGAGACGGCGTTCAAGTTCGGTGAGAAGACCTCCGACCCGCTGGCTATGTACCTCTACGACGTCGCCACGATCCCCGCGAACCTGGCGGGCATCCCCGGCGTGAACGTGCCCAACGCGGTGTCCTCCGAGGGCCTGCCTATCGGCTTCCAGGTGCTGGCCCCCGCGCGCGGCGACCTGGTCATGTACAAGGTGGCGTCCCTGGTGGAGGCGCTCAGCGACGACGTCGCGGGTCACTGCCCCGCGGCTAACTGGGAGGAAAAGTGATGACTGAGCTCATGGATTACGACGAGGCGGCGCGCCGCTTCGACCCGGTTCTCGGCATTGAGGTGCACGTCGAGCTGGGCACCAAGACCAAGATGTTCGACGCGGCCCCCAACGCGTTTGGTGGCGACCCGAACACCTTCGTGACCCCGGTGTCGCTGGGTCTGCCTGGCTCCCTGCCGGTCGTCAACCACAAGGCCGTCGAGTACGCCATCAAGATCGGCCTGGCCCTGAACTGTGAGATTGCGGAGTACTGCCGTTTCGCGCGTAAGAACTACTTCTACCCGGACCTGACGAAGGCCTTCCAGACCTCTCAATCCGATGAGCCGATCGCGCACGACGGCTACGTGGACGTCGAGCTCGAGGACGGGACCATGTTCCGCGTGGAGATTGAGCGCGCGCACATGGAGGAGGATGCGGGCAAGAACACGCACATCGGTGGTGCGGACGGCCGCATCCAGGGCGCGGATCACTCGCTCGTGGATTACAACCGTGCGGGCGTGCCGCTCGTGGAGATCGTGACCCGTCCGATTCGTGGTGCCGGCGAGCGCGCGCCCGAGGTGGCCGCCGCCTACGTGCAGGCCCTGCGCGACATCTTCCGCGCCCTGGACGTGTCCGAGGCCCGCATGGAGCGCGGCAACGTGCGCGCCGACATCAACGTGTCGCTGCGCCCCACGCCCGAGTCTCCGCTGGGCACGCGCACCGAGACGAAGAACGTGAACTCCTTCCGGGGCATCGTCTCGGCCGTGCGCTACGAGATGCAGCGCCAGGCCCAGATCCTGGCCGAGGGCGGCACGATCCTGCAGGAGACCCGCCACTACCACGAGGAGGATGGGTCGACGTCGTCCGGCCGTGAGAAGTCGGATTCCGAGGACTACCGCTACTTCCCCGAGCCCGACCTGGTTCCGATCCGCCCGGATCGGGAGTGGGTCGAGGAGCTGCGCGCCTCGCTGCCCGAGCTGCCCGTCGCCAAGCGCCGCCGCCTGCGTACCGAGTGGGGGTACGCGGACATGGAGATGCGCGACGTCATCAACGCCGGCGCCCTCGAGCTCATCGAGGCCACGGTTGCCGCGGGCTGCGATCCCGCCTCCGCCCGCAAGTGGTGGATGGGCGAGATCTCGCGCCGCGCCAAGGAACGCGAGGTTTCCCTCGACGAGGCCGGGGTCAGCCCCGCTCAGGTCGCGCAGCTGCAGAGCCTCATCGATTCGGGTCGTATCAACGACAAGCTGGCACGCCAGGCTCTCGAGGGCGTCCTCGCGGGCGAAGGCGATCCGACGCAGGTCGTCGAGGCCCGAGGCCTCGAGGTCGTCTCCGACGACGGCGCGCTAACGGCGGCCGTCCAGGAGGCCCTGGACGCCAACCCCGACATCGTCGAAAAGATCAAGGGCGGCAAGGTCCAGGCGGCCGGCGCCCTCGTCGGCGCGGTCATGAAGGCCACCCGCGGGCAGGCTGACGCCGCCCGCGTGCGCGAGCTGATCATGGAGATGGTCGGCGCCTGAGGCTCATCCTGACGAGCGTTTCGGGGGCCGGGATCGATGCGATCCCGGCCCCCGTCGTCGTCTCCAGACTGCGCGCCCCTGCCTCGTGCGTGCTCTCCCGAGGGAGGGCCCCGGCCTCGTGCGCGCAACCCCGATAGTGCGCCCCGGCCTCGTCCCTGACCGTTCGCACGTGTCCACGTTGTGGCCTCCCCCTTCCGGGGGGAGCGAAAAGTTACCTAGGATGAGCGCTTGAGGACAGCCGAGCCGACTGTGGCCGGGCGCCCGACGAAAGGACAGACATGCGCACATCGCCGTCGTACACCGCCTCTTACCGTATCGAGGTGGATGAGAAGACGACTTCCATCGCGTCCATTGTTGACGCAGTCTCTTCGACTGGAGCGGAGATCAAGGGCCTCGACGTGGCCGACTCCGACCGCGGGCGCATCATCATCGACCTGACGTGCGACATGCGCGATTCTGAGCACCGCCGCGAGGTCCGCGATGTCATCGCCGCGCTGCCCGGCGTGACCGCCGATTCGGTCGCCGACCAGACCTTCATGAGCCACATCGGCGGCAAGGTGGAGATCCACTCCAAGGTGCCGCTGCGTAACCGTGACGACCTCTCGCGTGCCTACACCCCCGGCGTGGCCCGCGTGTGTACCGCCATCCACGACATGCCCCAGAAGGCCCACCTGCTGACCATGAAGGCCAACACGGTCGCGGTCGTTTCCGACGGCACCGCGGTGCTCGGCCTGGGCGACATTGGCCCCGCGGCCGCCCTGCCCGTCATGGAGGGCAAGGCCGTCCTGTTCAAGGAGTTCGGCGGCGTTGACGCGTGGCCGATCGTCCTGGATACCAAGGACACCGAAGAGATCATCTCGATCGTCAAGGCCATCGCCCCCGCCTACGGCGGCATCAACCTGGAGGACATCTCCGCGCCCCGCTGCTTCGAGATCGAAGAGCGCCTGCGCGCCGAGCTCGACATCCCCGTCTTCCACGATGACCAGCACGGCACCGCGATCGTGGTCCTTTCCGCGCTTATCAACGCGCTGAAGATCGTGAACAAGAAGATCGAAGACGTGCGCATCGTCGTCTCCGGCGTCGGCGCTGCCGGCAACGCGATCATCCGCCTGCTGCTCGCCCAGGGTGCGCGCGACATCATCGGCTGTGGCCGTGACGGTGCGCTCTCTGGCGACGCCACCGAAGGCATGCACCCCTCCCGAAAGGCGCTGGCCGAGGCGACGAACCCCCGCCACGTCCACGGCTCCCTCAAGGAGGTCCTCAAGGGCGCCGACGTCTTCATCGGCGTCTCCTCCGGCAACATCCTCGACCCTGCCGACATCGAAACCATGGCTGACGACGCCATCGTCTTCGCGCTGGCCAACCCCACGCCCGAGGTTGACCCGATCGGTGCCGGAAAATACGCCGCCGTCGTCGCGACGGGCCGCAGCGACTACCCGAACCAGATCAACAACGTTCTGGCCTTCCCGGGTCTGTTCCGCGGCCTCTTGGACGCCAAGGTCAAGGAGATTACGACCGAGGTTCTGCGCGTTGCCGCTGTGGCTATCGCGTCCGTGATCTCCGAGGACGAGCTCTCGCCCTCCTACATCATCCCCGGCGCCTTCGATAAGCGGGTTGCCCCCGCCGTGTCCAAGGCCGTGCGTCGCGCCGTGCGCGACCTTCCGACCGTGGATATCCCCGTACAGCCTGATATGGATGTGAACTGAGAGTCATTTCGGCTGTTTGGTGGGCCTGACCGCGCTGATGATGCGCGGTTGGGCCCGCCTTTTTGTTGACTCTGTGTGCCCACGCAAGCTGAAGTTGCCCGGACTTTTCGTTGTGTTTGTGGGGTTTGTGTGGTGTGTGTTGGGGGTCACGGTGTTTTGGTTTGACTTTGGGTGTGGGGGTGAGTAGATTATTCACCTGTCGCCGCGAGCTTGTGAGTGGGTTTGTGGTGGTGGTTCACTGCTTTGGTGGCTGGGTTTTTGGCTTGGTGTGCTGGGGTGTGTGGGTGTTGTTTGTGAACTCGATAGTGTGTTTGTTTGTTTTTTATGCCTGTTTTTTGTTTTTGAGTGTTTTTGGTTGGGATTGCTGGCCGGACTGGTTTTTGTTTGGTTGGTTTTTCTGGGCTTTAACGTTTTTGTTTTTGTTCGGAGAGTTTGATCCTGGCTCAGGACGAACGCTGGCGGCGTGCTTAACACATGCAAGTCGAACGCTGAAGCCTAGCTTGCTGGGTGGATGAGTGGCGAACGGGTGAGTAACACGTGAGTAACCTGCCCCCTTCTTTGGGATAACGCCCGAAACAGGGTGCTAATACTGGATATTCACTGATCTTCGCATGGGGGTTGGTGGAAAGGTTTTTTCTGGTGGGGGATGGGCTCGCGGCCTATCAGCTTGTTGGTGGGGTGATGGCCTACCAAGGCTTTGACGGGTAGCCGGCCTGAGAGGGTGACCGGTCACATTGGGACTGAGATACGGCCCAGACTCCTACGGGAGGCAGCAGTGGGGAATATTGCACAATGGGCGAAAGCCTGATGCAGCGACGCCGCGTGAGGGATGGAGGCCTTCGGGTTGTAAACCTCTTTCGCTCATGGTCAAGCCGCAACACTGGTTGTGGTGAGGGTAGTGGGTAAAGAAGCGCCGGCTAACTACGTGCCAGCAGCCGCGGTAATACGTAGGGCGCGAGCGTTGTCCGGAATTATTGGGCGTAAAGGGCTTGTAGGCGGTTGGTCGCGTCTGCCGTGAAATCCTCTGGCTTAACTGGGGGCGTGCGGTGGGTACGGGCTGACTTGAGTGCGGTAGGGGAGACTGGAACTCCTGGTGTAGCGGTGGAATGCGCAGATATCAGGAAGAACACCGGTGGCGAAGGCGGGTCTCTGGGCCGTTACTGACGCTGAGGAGCGAAAGCGTGGGGAGCGAACAGGATTAGATACCCTGGTAGTCCACGCTGTAAACGTTGGGCACTAGGTGTGGGGGCCACCCGTGGTTTCTGCGCCGTAGCTAACGCTTTAAGTGCCCCGCCTGGGGAGTACGGCCGCAAGGCTAAAACTCAAAGGAATTGACGGGGGCCCGCACAAGCGGCGGAGCATGCGGATTAATTCGATGCAACGCGAAGAACCTTACCAAGGCTTGACATGCACGGCGGCACTGCAGAGATGTGGTGGCATTTAGTTGGTCGTGTGCAGGTGGTGCATGGTTGTCGTCAGCTCGTGTCGTGAGATGTTGGGTTAAGTCCCGCAACGAGCGCAACCCTTGCCCTATGTTGCCAGCACGTGATGGTGGGGACTCGTGGGGGACTGCCGGGGTTAACTCGGAGGAAGGTGGGGATGACGTCAAATCATCATGCCCCTTATGTCTTGGGCTTCACGCATGCTACAATGGTTGGTACAGAGGGTTGCGATATCGTGAGGTGGAGCGAATCCCTTAAAGCCAGTCTCAGTTCGGATTGGGGTCTGCAACTCGACCCCATGAAGGTGGAGTCGCTAGTAATCGCAGATCAGCAACGCTGCGGTGAATACGTTCTCGGGCCTTGTACACACCGCCCGTCACGTCACGAAAGTTGGTAACACCCGAAGCCCATGGCCTAACCGCTTTTTGCGGGGGAGTGGTCGAAGGTGGGATTGGCGATTGGGACGAAGTCGTAACAAGGTAGCCGTACCGGAAGGTGCGGCTGGATCACCTCCTTTCTAGGGAGCCCATTTTTTGGGGAGACGAGCGCGCGTTAGCCTGTGTGGCTGGTGGGTGTTTTGTTTTCTTGTGCCTGCATGTGTTTACTGCCCGGTTGTGGGTGGTGGGTGTGGGTGCGCGTTTATTGGGTTGGGCATAAAAGTTTGAGAGCGGACAAGCACACTGTCGGGTTCACGTTCAACACCGTGTGAGCGTCTGCCGCCCTGTTGGGTGGTGGTTGCGCACGCAGCCAGCCGGGTGTACTGGTGTGGGTTGTGTGTGGTGGGTTGTTTGTGATTTGTATAGTGGTTGCGAGCATATTTGTTCTGTACTGTTTTTTGTGTTTTGTTTAGTTTTGTTGGGCATTCGGTGGATGCCTTGGCATCAAGAGCTGATGAAGGACGTTGCGGCCTGCGATATGCCTCGGGGAGCTGGCGAGCGAGCGTTATTATCCGAGGGTGTCCGAATGGGGGAACCTAACCTGGGTTGTGCTGGGTTACCATCATCTGAACGTGTATAGGGTGGTGGGGGGAACGCGGGGAAGTGAAACATCTCAGTACCCGCAGGAAAAGATATTCCGTGAGTAGTGGCGAGCGAAAGCGGAGGAGGCTAAACCAGATGCGTGTGAGAGGCGGCGGCCGTTGCGTGTTTGGTGTTGTGGGGCCATGTCGGATCCTTCTGCCGGGGGGTCGCATTATGTGTTGCTGGGAGTTGAACAGTCTGGGAAGTCTGACCGTAGAGCGTGAGAGTCGTGTAGACGGACCGGTGGCGTGTGGTGTGGGTGTGGTGCCCGAGTAGTGCGGGACTCGTGAAATCTCGTGTGAATCTGCCAAGACCACTTGGTAAGCCTAAATACTACTTGATGACCGATAGTGCATAGTACCGTGAGGGAATGGTGAAAAGTACCCCGGGAGGGGAGTGAAATAGTACCTGAAACCGTGTGCCTGTAAGCCGTCAGAGCCTTGTGGGGTGATGGCGTGCCTTTTGAAGAATGAGCCTGCGAGTTAGTGATACGTGGCGTGCTTAACCCGTGTGGGGTATGCGTAGCGAAAGCGAGTCTGAAAGATGGCGTTTGTCGCGTGTTCTAGACCCGAAGCGGGGTGATCTACCCATGGTCAGGTTGAAGCAGAGGTAAGACTGTGTGGAGGACCGAACCCACCAGGGTTGAAAACCTGGGGGATGAACTGTGGGTAGGGGTGAAAGGCCAATCAAACTCCGTGATAGCTGGTTCTCCCCGAAATGCATTTAGGTGCAGCGTCGCGTGGTCCCTGGTGGAGGTAGAGCTACTGGATGGCCGATGGGCCCTGTGGGTTACTGACGTCAGCCAAACTCCGAATGCCATTAGGTGTAGCGCGGCAGTGAGACTGCGGGGGATAAGCTTCGTAGTCGAGAGGGAAACAGCCCAGATCATCAGCTAAGGCCCCTAAGCGTACGCTAAGTGGGAAAGGATGTGGAGTCGCGGTGACAACCAGGAGGTTGGCTTAGAAGCAGCCATCCTTGAAAGAGTGCGTAATAGCTCACTGGTCAAGTGGTTCTGCGCCGACAATGTAGCGGGGCTCAAGCGTACCGCCGAAGCTGTGGCAACGACACGGATAGCTGGCGCCAGGAACTGGAGTGCTGGTGTGTTGTTGGGTAGGGGAGCGTCCTGCACGAGGTGAAGCCTGGAGGGAACTTCTGGTGGATTGTGTGGGAGTGAGAATGCAGGCATGAGTAACGAATCTGCGGTGAGAATCCGCAGCGCCGATTGACTAAGGGTTCCAGGGCTAGGTTTATCCGCCCTGGGTTAGTCGGGTCCTAAGGCGAGGCCGACAGGCGTAGTCGATGGACAACCAGTTGATATTCTGGTACCGCGTTGTGACCGCCCATGCTGACGTCATTGTGCTAACCAATCTGCCCGTACTCCCGCATGACTTTCGGGTTGTGTGGTGTGTGTGGGTCTTGGGGTCCCGGTGATGGTAGGCAAGCGTGTTAACAGGGGTGACGCAGACAGGTAGCTGCAGTGCGCCGATGGTTGTGCGTATTTAAGGTTGTGGCCCGTTCCTCAGGTAAATCCGGGGGACACGTGGGTGAGAACTGATGAGGGACACACGCGTGTGTGGACTTGTGGTGATCCTAAGCTGCCGAGAAAAGCCTCGACGTGAGGGCATGACGCGCCCGTACCCTAAACCGACTCAGGTGGTCAGGTAGAGTATACCGAGGCGTTCGAGTGAATCGTGGTTAAGGAACTCGGCAAAATTCCTCCGTAACTTCGGGATAAGGAGGACCCCGTGACTTCCCAACACCGCGCGTGTTGGTGGGGTTGTGGGGTCGCAGAGAATAGGGAGAAGCGACTGTTTATCAAAAACACAGGTGCGTGCGAAGCCGTAAGGCGATGTATACGCACTGACGCCTGCCCGGTGCTGGAAGGTTAAGAGGAACCGTCAACACCCACTTGTGGGTGTGAAGCGGTGAATTTAAGCCCCAGTAAACGGCGGTGGTAACTATAACCATCCTAAGGTAGCGAAATTCCTTGTCGGGTAAGTTCCGACCTGCACGAATGGCGTAACGACTTCTCCGCTGTCTCAACCGCGAACTCGGTGAAATTGCAGTACGAGTAAAGATGCTCGTTTCGCGCAGAAGGACGGAAAGACCCCGGGACCTTTACTATAGCTTGGTATTGGTGTTCGCTTGGACTTGTGTAGGATAGGTGGGAGACTGTGAAGCTGCCGCGCCAGCGGTGGTGGAGTCGTCGTTGAAATACCATTCTGGTTCAAGCGGTCACCTCAACCTTGGCCCGTGATCCGGGTTGGGGACAGTGCCTGGTGGGTAGTTTAACTGGGGCGGTTGCCTCCTAAAATGTAACGGAGGCGCTCAAAGGTTCCCTCAGCCTGGTTGGTAATCAGGTGGCGAGTGCAAGTGTACAAGGGAGCTTGACTGTGAGACCGACGGGTCGAGCAGGTGCGAAAGCAGGAACTAGTGATCCGGCCATGGCACGTGGGTGCGTGGTCGCTCAACGGATAAAAGGTACCCCGGGGATAACAGGCTGATCTTGCCCAAGAGTCCATATCGACGGCATGGTTTGGCACCTCGATGTCGGCTCGTCGCATCCTGGGGCTGGAGTTGGTCCCAAGGGTTGGGCTGTTCGCCCATTAAAGCGGTACGCGAGCTGGGTTCAGAACGTCGTGAGACAGTTCGGTCCCTATCCTCTGTGCGCGCAGGAAATTTGAGAAGGGCCGTCCCTAGTACGAGAGGACCGGGATGGACGAACCTCTGGTGTGCCAGTTGTACCGCCAGGTGCATGGCTGGTTGGCTACGTTCGGAAGGGATAACCGCTGAAAGCATCTAAGCGGGAAGCCTGCTTCAAGATGAGATTTCCACGCCCCCCGTGGGTGAGAGGCCCCCGCCAGACGAGCGGGTCGATAGGCCAGAGGTGGAAGCACCGCGAGGTGCTCGTGAGCCGACTGGTACTAATGGGCCAACACTAAACAACACCCCAACACACAGTGAACGGGTGAACAACAAAACAGGCAAGCAAAACAGCCGCAACCACTATACAAACCACGATCAACCCACACCCCCACCAACAGCGGGGGACAGTGTTGAACACCCATTCTTGTGGTGGTCATAGCACCGGGGAAACGCCCAGCCTCCATTCCGAACCTGGAAGCTAAGCCCGGCAGCGCCAATGGTACTGCAACCGACAGGTTGTGGGAGAGTAGGACACCGCCACAACACACGTACAGAAGCGGCCAGTGACCTTTCGTCTCTGGCCGCTTCTTTTTATTTTGCGTTATGTTGAAGAAGCAGGTCTACGCCCTTTGTACCTTGCCGGCACGAGGCATGCGGTATCGATGACGAGCAGTTGTTCGCAATCCGACTGAGCGTGTGTCCAGCAGATGAAAAAACCACACGTCACGGACCAACGTCGCCCACGTTCTGTCCTTTTGCATGCGATGCTATATCCATGGTCACTTCTGCACATCAGCACGGACCTCACCACCATGGTGGTAAGGATGAGGTTCTCGCTCAACGTATGGCGGCGCATGACCGCCTCGCCTATCAATCTCAGGTAGTACTCAGGCTCGGCCAAATGCTTCTGTCGTTTGGCGCGAGCGCTTATCGCGTCAAGAAGTCGATGGCTGACCTTGCACGCGCAGTCGGTATTTCTGAGCATCGAGCGCAGGTCACGTACACAGAGATTATCGCGACTGCGTACGCGAACGGTACATTCCGCACGGAGCTCGCTGAGCAGCGTCTCATGGGCGTGAACGCTGATAAGATTGACCGTATCAACAACTACGTGGCTTCTTTGCATGGTAAGTCCGTGCGAGTCGAAGACGTGTCTGACGAGCTCGACAAGATCGCGAAGATTCCCGGTCTCTACGACTGGTTTTCCAACGCGCTTGCCTCCGGTCTCGCCTGTGCGGCATTCGCGTTTCTCAACGGTGGGGGATGGGTCGAGGTGCTCCGCTGTCGCCGTTGCCTCGTTCTTTGGGCAGGCCCTGCGTCGCCAGATGCTGATCCGGCACATGAACCACTTCGGCGTATGGATGGCCTGTGGCGCGTTGGCTGCGATGATCTACATTTTGCTGGTTGCACCGGCCCAGCAATTCCTCGGCATCGAGTCGACGCATCAGGCCGGCTTCATCTCCGCGCTGCTTTTCCTGGTCCCCGGATTCCCACTTGTGACGGGCCTGATCGATTTGGTGCGTCAAGACTTCCAGGGTGGCGTCGGCCGCCTCGTGTACGTCACGATGCTCGTCATGTCGGCGGGCGTGGCCGTCTGGGCGATCTCGGCTGTTTTCGGTTGGTCTGTGACTCCCGAGTACGGTGTCTCGCTCGTTCCCTGGCTGCATTACCTCCTGCGCTTCCTCACGAGCTTTGTGGCCGCATATGGGTTCGCGATGCTTTTCAACTCGCCGCAACGCGTCTGCGCGACGGCCGCTCTCATCGGTGCGGTTATCAATACGGCTCGTATCGCGCTCCATCTGGAACTCGGCGTTCCCGCTCCGGCCGCCGTCGGCCTCGCGGCGCTCGCTGCCGGCCTTCTCGCTGTGTTCGTTGCCCGCCGGACGCGCTTCTCGCGCGTGACGCTGTCGGTCCCCGCCGTCGTCATCATGATTCCCGGTGTGCCGCTGTACCGTGCGCTCACCTACCTGAACAACCAGCAGATTGACGATGCTCTCGCAGCGCTTTTCACGGTGATGTTCACGATCGTGGCTATCGGTATGGGGCTGGCGCTTTCCCGTATGCTGACGGACAAGAACTGGCTCGTCGAAAAGCAAGATCGAGTCCCGAACCTGTGGGAGTACGAGGAGGAGAACGCGTGAAGGTCGAGATCGACGCAAGTCTGAAGCCACCGTCGTTCGAGGTCGAGTACGAGATCGACCGCGACGAAATCCGCGCGGTCGGACGCAACATCGCGATCGTGTGCGTCGCGGCGGTGACCGCTCGAGTGCTCGTCGCGCTGATTTCACGCTGACGCTCATTCATCGACGAGGCCGTGGCCGGGAAACCGGTCGCGGCCTCGTTTGTGCGTAGGCCGAGTTGGCAGGCATGCAGGGCCACGACAATGTACTGAGCAAGCGTCGCCCTTGTGGAGGGCGCCGCAGGGCCTGCGGGGCCTGGCCGGGCTTCGAGGCGACGCGCCGAGCGCAGCTCGCGGCGTGGGCGACGAGCGGGCGGGCAGGCCATGCGGTGCCCGGAACAAAGGCGATGCCGCGAGGATTGATCAGGTGAGTGCGTCGCGGCGGGCTCTCGTTCCTGGCTACCAGGCCCCGCCACCGCCCACGGGCACCGCAGCCAGGCCGCACAAGCGCCGTGTCTACCTCCAACCAGGCGGGGCGGTGCAGTCAGGCCTCGCAGGCCGCGTGTTGGCATTTTGATTACCTGACCCCGGCGTCGCCCACGGGCACCGCAGGCCGCGCGCCCTTGAGAGCTTCGCGGTGGCCTTGATGGTTTGAGGGGACGACAAGGAGGCATACGAATGGGGCCGACCCGTGCGGGTCGGCCCCATTGTTGCGCGGGATCGAACCCGCGGGAGAATCTACAGCTACATGCCGCCCAGGATCTGCGCGACGACGATCTTTCCGACCATCGCAACCGGGTAGACCAACGCGTAGCCGAGTGCCACGCGAGGATCGGCGTTGGTGCGGCCGTTTGCGAAGGCGAGAACGGCGGGCTGCGTCTGAGCGCCACCGAGCAGACCGGCGAGCTTCGTGCCGCCCATCTTGAAGACCCACCGCATCGTGCAGTACAGGCCGATCGCCATAATCGACGTCATGACGATGCCCAGGGCGAAGATGCGGATCCAGTCGCCCGAGGTGAAGGCCTCGAGGATCTGACCGCCTGCCTTGGCTCCAGCCTGTGCGAGGAAGATCAGCAGGCCAAGCTCGGCCATGACCTGGCAGGTTGTGAAGGGGAGCGCAGTCGCGATGGGGCCGATGCGGCCGATGCGTCCAAAGATCAGGCCGACGATGAGCGTGCCTGCGGCGGAACCGATGGAGAAGTACTCACCGGAGGGAGTCAGGATCGGCAGCTCGCCGATTGCGATGCCCAGTGCCATGCCGATGCCCAGGGCGATGGGGTTCAGGTCTGTGAGGCCTCGGGACGAGTCACCGAAGAACTTCGTGATCTCAGCCATCTTGGACGTGGGGGCAACGACACGCACGCGGTCGCCCTCCTGGAGCACCAGGCCCGGCTCAGCGACCATGTCGACGTCACCGCGGCGCACGCGCGAAATCGTCGCGGAGAAATCCTTGGCGAGGCCGAGCGAGGCGACCGTGCGGCCGGCGACCTTCGGATTGGAGATCGTCACGCGGCGGAAGTCCAGGTAGGAGCGGTCCTGCATGAGGGAATGCGAGGACGCGTGGCCCAGCTCGGTGGCGGCGCGAGCGACGAGCTCGCGGGGGCCGACAACCGTCACGAGGTCACCGGGATCCAGGGTGTCGGACATCTGGGGACGGGTGATTGGGCCGGTCTCGCCGCGGCGCAGACGGGAGAAGGAGACCTTCTCACCGAGCTTTTTCGTAGATGTCGCCGACGAAGGGGTGATCGTCGCGCTCGACGCGAATTGTGCGGTTCGATAGGGGAGAGGGTGCGTCCTTGTCGTTACGGCCGTAGTGCAGTGCGGCCATCGAAGCTGCCAGCATGCCGATGACGCCAAAAAGGTAGGCGATCGAGTAGCCGACCGTCGCGCGGGCCGGATCGCCGGATGCCTCGCCGGCGGCGGCCAGAGCGGGCGTGTTCGTGACCGAACCCGCAAAGGTACCGGCGATCAGCGGAACGTCCATGCCCATGGCCTTACCGAGGTAGAGACCGACGGTGGCAGCGATGCCGTAGAGGGCAACCATCGTCAGGATCGGGCCGACGGCGGTCTTCAGGTTGTGGAAGAACGACGCGCCCGAGTTGATGCCGATCGCGAACGTGAACAGCGTCAGGCCGAGGGTGCCCAACTGGGGGGTAACGCGCAGCTCGATACCGTAGGACTGTGCCCATGCAGCCAACGCGATGGCAAAGAAGAGAACGGCGGCGGCGCCGAGGCTAATACCCTTGATTTTCACATGGCCGAACGCCATGCCTATACCGATGAGAATGAAGAGGAACAGAACCGGCTGTTCGCTCAGAATCTCGAAGATCTGATGCACGATGAAATCTCCGTGTTGTGGATTGTGATATGAGGTATGTATCAATTAAAGCAGCAATACGTGCTGTGCATCTCAGTCCATCGTCTAGATGGCGATCAGAGCCCAAAGGTCCGCACAGTGAGATGAGGAAGAGCGTGGCGCTCAGGAGAGATACGGTAAAGGCATGCTTAACGCTCACGGAATTGGAATCCTCGCCCTGGTCATCGTACCCGGGCGTGCGATTCCTGCCGTGTAACGTGAGGATGGATCGCACGCCGAATTCCCCCGCATCCGCGCGACTGCCGGATCTGACGGGGTTTTTTCTTTGAGACGGTCCCAACGATTGAGAGGACGAATGGTGAGCGACACCGCCAACACCACCCGCATGACCGGAGCCGAGGCAATTGTGGCCAGCCTCGAGGCCCTGGGCGTCACCGACGTGTTCGGTATGCCCGGCGGCGCAATTCTCCCGACCTACGATCCGCTGATGGCGTCGACGTCCATCCGCCACATTCTTGTCCGTCACGAGCAGGGCGCGGGCCACGCCGCCGAAGGCTACGCCGTGGCCACCGGTAAGGTCGGCTGCGCGATCGTGACGTCTGGCCCCGGCGCCACCAACGTGCTCACCGCCCTGGGTGACGCCTGCATGGACTCCGTCCCGATCGTCGTGATCTCGGGCCAGGTCGGTGCATCCCTGATCGGCAGTGACGCCTTCCAGGAAGCCGACGTCGTGGGCGCCTCAATGCCCATCACCAAGCATTCCTTCCTCGTCACGGATCCCGCGGAGATTCCCGCGCGCCTCGCCGAGGCCTTCCACCTCGCGGGCACCGGCCGCCCCGGCCCGGTCCTCGTGGACATCACCAAGTCCGCGCAGGTCGCCGAGATGGACTTCTCCTGGCCTCCCGCTATCGACCTGCCCGGCTACCGCGTCGCGGACAAGCCGAACATGAAGCAGGTGCGCGCGGCTGCCCGCGCGATCGCCGACGCTCAGGCCCCCGTGCTCTACGTGGGCGGCGGCATCGTGCGCTCCGGCTCCACTGATGCCCTCGCCGACCTCGTCGAGGTCACGAACGCCCCCGTCGTCACCACGCTGACCGCCCGCGGTGCGTTCCCTGACTCCGATCGCCACAACCTCGGTATGCCCGGCATGCACGGCACCGTGGCGGCCGTCGGCGCCCTCCAGCGCGCCGACCTGATCGTCGCCCTCGGCGCTCGCTTCGACGATCGCGTGACGGGCCGTCTCGACTCCTTCGCGCCCCGCGCCACCGTCGTGCACATCGACATTGACGCCGCGGAGATCTCGAAGAACCGCCACGCCGACATCCCGATCGTCGCCGACCTGGCGACCGCCCTGCCGATCCTCACCGAGGAAATCGCCCAGGCCTCGTCGGAAAACAAGGCGGACATCTCCGGATGGTGGCGCTACCTCGACCGCCTGCGCACCAAGTACCCGATCGGATGGGCCGAGCCCGAAGACGGCATGATGGCGCCCCAGGAAGTCATCAAGAAGCTCTCTGACAAGGTCGGCCCCGAGGCGATCTACGTGACGGGCGTGGGCCAGCACCAGATGTGGGCCGCCCAGTTCATCACGCTGGACAACCCGCGCAGCTTCATCTCCTCTTGCGGCTCCGGCACCATGGGCTACTGCATCCCCGCAGCCATGGGTGCCCAGGTCGCGGCCCCCGACAAGGTCGTGTGGGCGATCGACGGCGACGGCTCCTTCCAGATGACCAACCAGGAACTGGCCACCTGCACGATCAACAGCATCCCGATCAAGGTCGCCCTCATCAACAACTCGGTGCTGGGCATGGTCCGCCAGTGGCAGTCCCTGTTCTTCGGCAAGCGCTACTCGAACACGACGCTCAACCCCGTCGAGGGCGAGCAGATCCCCAACTTCGAGATGCTCGCGCAGGCCTACGGCATGGCCGCGCGCACCGTTCGCTCCATCGACGAGGTCGACGAGGCCATCGAATGGGCCATGTCGATCAACGATCGCCCCGTTCTCATTGACTTCCGCGTCTCCAAGGACTCGATGGTCTGGCCGATGGTCGCCGCGGGCGTGTCCAACGATGAGATTTGTTACGCCAAGGGCATGGCGCCCGACTGGGAGGTGGAAGACTGATGACGAATCGTCACACTCTGGCCGTGTTGGTCGAGAACAAGCCCGGCGTGCTCACTCGCGTCGCCGCGCTTTTCGCCCGCCGCGCCTTTAACATCAAGTCGCTGACTGTGGGAGAGACGGAACATCCCGAAATCTCTCGCATGACCATCATCGTGGACGCCGACTCCGCGCCCATCGAGCAGGTGGTGAAGCAGCTCAACAAGCTCATCAACGTTCTCAAGGTCGTCGAGCTTGAACCCGAAGACTCCGTCGAACGGCGTCTGCTCATGATCAAGGTCCAGGCTGACGAGAGCCGTCGCACCTCGGTCCTGCAGATCGTGGACCTGTTCCGCGCACACGTCGTCGACGTGCAACCCGAGTCGGTCGTCATCGAGTCGATCGGCTCCTACCCAAGCTGGAGGCGCTGCTGCGGGCCCTGGAGCCCTACGGCGTCACCGAACTCGTCCAGTCGGGCGCCGTGGCCATCGGCCGCGGGTCGCGCTCGATCACGGATCAACTGAAGGAGAAATGAAAATGGCAGAGATCATCTACGACGACGGCGCAGACCTGTCGCTGATCCAGTCCAAGAAGGTTGCCATCATTGGTTACGGTTCGCAGGGTCACGCGCACGCGCTGAACCTGAAGGATTCCGGAGTTGACGTGGTCGTCGGCCTGCGCCCCGGTTCATCTTCCTGGGCCAAGGCTGAGGCCGCTGGCCTCGAGGTCAAGGACGTGGCCGAGGCCGTCGCCGAGGGTGACGTCGTCTCCGTGCTGCTGCCCGACCAGGTTCAGCGCTACGTCTACGCCGAGCAGATTGCCCCCAACCTGAAGGAGGGCGCCGCCCTCCTCTTCGCGCACGGCTTCAACATCCGCTACGGCTACATCGAGGTCCCCGAGGGCCACGATGTCATCATGGTCGCCCCCAAGGGCCCCGGCCACAAGGTCCGCGAGACCTACACCCAGGGCAAGGGCACCCCGGACGTCGTCGCCGTCGAGGTGGACGCCTCCGGTAAGGCTTGGGAGCTGGCCCTGTCTACGCGAAGGGCATCGGCGGCACCCGCGCCGGCGTCATCAAGACGACCTTCACCGAAGAGACCGAGACCGACCTGTTCGGCGAGCAGGCTGTCCTGTGTGGCGGCGTCTCCCACCTGATCCAGGCTGGCTTCGAGACCCTGGTCGAGGCTGGCTACCAGCCCGAGATCGCCTACTTCGAGGTCTGCCACGAGATGAAGCAGATCGTCGACCTCATCAACGAGGGTGGCATCACCAAGCAGCGTTGGTCCTGCTCCGACACCGCTGAGTACGGCGACTACGTCTCCGGCCCGCGCGTCATCAACGAGTCCTCCAAGGAGGCCATGAAGGCTGTTCTGGCCGACATTCAGGACGGCACCTTCGCCCGCAAGTTCATCGCCGATCAGGATAACGGTGCCCTCGAGTTCAAGGCGCTGCGCGCCGAGGAAGAGGCTCACCCGATCGAGAAGACCGGCCAGAAGCTGCGCAAGGCCTTCGGCTGGACCGATTCCGACGAGGACTACACCGAGGGCAGCGCCGCGCGCTGATCTCGTGCTCCGTTTCGGATAGCTTCACGCCCCGGCCTCGTTCCTAACTTGGGACGAGGCCGGGGCCCGTTTGTGCTGAAAGGTGTGGTGACGCTCGACAGCGTTCCCGCGAGGGTTGGTTCGCCGTAGCTTCGTCGGCGCCGTTTGTCCAGGGAAGGGGGGTGGGGGAGAGGGCATCCGCGTTGGAGACGGTGGAGATCGGTGCAACGATCACGAGGGAAGCGACGGCGGCCGACGCGACGCGCGTCAGAGTTTGACGGGAGGGGCGCACGGTAGTTCCTTGCTACGAAAGACTGATTGACAGGACTAGTTTAGTAGTCACTACTTTCTGAGCAACTCTTTGCGATGTCTTGCATGGGGAGCTGGGGTTCGTTCCGTCTGCGAAAGGACTTGTCGCTGTGTTCTCGTGGCTACAATTGGGTGTGGCTCCCCTGGGGGTGTGTTCATCCGCCCAGCTCAAGATCCTGTTCGTAATTAACGATCTGTATACGCGCGGTAATGGGCTTGCTGAGTCCGCGCGTCGGACCATTATGCTCCTGCGAGAGCGGGGGCATGATGTTCGCGTGCTGTCTGCCCTCCAAGTCACGGTGATGATTGTGGCGTCGGTGTGCCTGATTATCCGCTTCCGCACCTTCGTATCCCGCTCGTTGCGCCACTCATTGCCTCTCAGGGCTACGCCTTTGCCCGTTCGGATCGTCGCCAGATCGACCGGGCGCTCGACTGGGCGGACGTGGGTGCATCTGGAAGAGCCTTTCATGTTGCAGGTCATTGTTGCGCGGCGTGCGCGCGCTCTTGGTGTGCCAGCTCTGGCGACCTATCACATTCATCCGGAAAACCTGACGGCCTCCGTGTATCTCGATCGCTGTACTGTCCTCAATCGTGCGATTCTTCAGGTGTGGAAACGCTTCGTTTTTGATCGCTGTGGCGCGCTTCAGTGTCCCTCACCCTCGGTGTGGCGTCGCGCTTCATCGTTGAGGCTGTCTGCGAGGCCATTTGTTCTCTCGAATGGTGTTCCGCTTGACGATGTGAGAGCAGATGGTGGGGGTCGTGGGGATGGGTTGTCCATCGTGCGCCTGTTGTCGGTCGGTCGCTTCTCGCGCGAAAAAGATCAGGTGATGATTCTGCGGGCGCTCCGCTTCAGTTCTCATGCTCGTTCTATTGAGTTGACGTTGGCGGGGCGGGGACCGACCGAGCGTCGCCTGCGAAAGCTATCGGATCGCCTTGTGCGGGATGGGGTGATCGAGCACCCTGTGCGCTTCGCCTTCATGGGGCCTGAGGAGATGGCTCGAGCTTCGCGAGAGGCTGATCTCTATGTGCATGCGGCGCGGATCGAGGTGGAGGGCCTTGCTGCTCTTGAAGTGCTACGCCATGGGGTGGTCCCTGTTCTGGCGCGTGGTCCTTTGGCTGCGACCAGTCAATTCGCTCTTTCGGAGGAGAGTGTGTTCGAGGCGGGGGATCCGCGTTCGCTTGCCCGTACGATCGACGGCTGGGTCGATCGCGGTAGTGAGGATCGTCGGATCGAGGCGGCTCGCTATCGGCGTGTGGGGGCTCAGTATGACATCCGTTCGTGCGTGGGTGAGTTGGAGTGGGTCTATCGCTGGCTGGTAGCGGGAGGGGAGTTCCCTGGTCAGGAGCCTGACAGTATTGGCGGGATTTATTCAGTTGCAAGGTAATTGTCCTAGACGTTGATAAAAAGTTATCTGTCGTATAACTGGTTAGCGAGCATCTAAATTTATGCGATGAATCTCGTGGATAGTGACTCATGACTTACTGACCGCTGATTGACAACCCATATCGGAAGGACCAATGATGACCCTCCGCCACTACGGGCGCGCCCTCGCGGCTGCCTCGGGAGCTGTGCTGCTGTGCGCGACTCTCTCGGTTCCCGCGCTCGCGACCCCGTCCAGTGACACCGGTGCAGCTGCGCCGGTGGCGGCCTCGGCAACGGACGAAGGTTCGGCCCCATCGCCGTCACCGTCACGCGCACCGACTCCCACGGAGACAAGGTGTACGAAGGTGACCTGATCACCGTCACCGTCACCTACACCAACAACACCGACAGCACTCTCACCGTCTTCCCGGTGGACTCGAACCTGTCCGGCGTCCTCACCATCGGCGCTCCTAACTGCCGCTGGCACAACCTCGCCGCGCACACCACCAAGCAGTGCACGACCGCCACGCACACCGTGACCGCCGACGATGTCGCGGCCGGCACCTTCACCCCGATGACCACGTGGGCGGCCACCCGTGACCGCAACGGTACCGACGTCATCGCCGGTGGCATCACCGCCAACGCCGACCCGGTGACCGTCGCCCAGGGCGAGCGCCCCCGGCCCCGGACCCGCTGGAGACCCCGCAGGACTACGCGATCGGCGACAAGGTCCGCCTCGCGTCCCCCCGGCCTCGCCGGTTTCAGCTGCCACCGCATCCCCGCGCTGACCACCGCCACCAACGGCTGGATCATCGCCGTGTGGGACGGTCGCCCCGACACCTGCCAGGAGCCGCAGCCCACCGCTGAGCCTGCCCCCGCGGTCACGCCCGCGCACTGGGTGAACACCGGCTCGGGCTGGAAGTGGCAGCTGGAGGACTCCAGCTACGCGACCAACCAGACCATCACGATTGGTGACGCCACCTACCGCTTCAACTCGGCTGGCATGATGGTCACCGGCTGGGACCTCCAGGACGGCAAGTGGAGCTACTACAACGCCTACGGCGCTCGCGTAAGCAGCTGGGTCAAGGACGGTTCCTGGTACTACCTGGATCCCGCGACCGGCGTTATGGCGACCGGCTGGGTGCAGGTCGACGGCACCTGGTACCTCCTCTCGGCCTCCGGTGCCATGCTCACCGGCTGGCAGATGATCGACGGCCGCTGGTACTACTTTGCATCCTCGGGTGCGTGGATCTGATCCGCATCTATCGCGGCCGGCGCCGGGGGAGCGTGTGTGCCCTCCCGGCCCCGGCCTCGTCTATGGGGGACGTCACGGCGTAAAGAGACCACGGGTTGGACCCGTGCGGACGCGCGGCGTGGACGCGGGGAAGATGGAGTCATGACACTGAACATCGCAGTAATCCCCGGCGACGGCATCGGCAAGGAAATCGTCCCCGAAGGCCTGAAAGTCCTGGACCGCGTCCTGGCAGACAAAGGCATCGGCTACTCCACCACCCACTTCAACCTGGGAGCCGAGCGCTGGCACGCCACCGGCGACACCCTCACCGACGAGGACCTCGAGGCGATCAAGCGCCACGACGTCATCCTCCTGGGTGCGGTCGGCGACCCCTCCGTGCCCTCTGGCGTCCTCGAGCGCGGACTGCTCCTCAAGCTGCGCTTCGCCCTCGATCACTACGTGAACCTGCGACCCTCCAAGTACTACGAAGGCGTGCCCAGCCCCCTGGCCAACCCCGGCGACATCGACTTCGTCGTCGTGCGCGAAGGCACCGAGGGCCTCTACTGCGGCAATGGCGGGGCCGTGCGCGTGGGCACCCCGCACGAGATCGCGACCGAGGTCAGCGTCAACACCGCCTACGGTGTCGAGCGCGTCGTGCGCTACGCCTTTGAGGCGGCCGCCTCGCGCAAGAAGCACCTCACCCTCGTCCACAAGCACAACGTCCTGGTCAACGCCGGACACATGTGGCGCCGCATCGTCGACGAGGTGGGGGAGGAATACCCCGACGTGCGCGTCGACTACTGCCACATCGACGCCGCCACCATCTACATGGTCACCGACCCGGGCCGCTTCGACGTCATCGTCACCGACAACCTTTTCGGCGACATCCTCACCGACGAGGCCGGGGCAGTCACCGGCGGCATCGGCCTGAGCGCGTCCGGCAACCTGAACCCCTCGCGCGAGTTCCCCTCGATGTTCGAGCCCGTGCACGGCTCCGCCCCCGACATCGCGGGGCAGGGCAAGGCGGATCCGACCGCGACCATCTCCTCGGTCGCGCTCATGCTCGACTTCATGGGATTCGCCGAGGAAGCCGAGCGCGTGCGCGCGGCGATTGATGCTGACATGGCGGCGCGCGCCGAGGCTGCGGCGGCCGGAACGCCGCTCGTGCGCTCGACCTCCCAGATCGGCGACGACATCGCCGCGAGGGTCTGAGACATCGATACAGCAGGGCCGCTCCCCGATCCGGGGAGCGGCCCTGCTGTTAGATCCGTCGGAGCGACGGCCTCGCAGCGCGCGTGTTAGCGCGTGCCGATGAGAGCGGGCAGGGGAGTGCGCGACGCCCACTGCGTGATGTCGATGAGGGCTGCGCTAGCCCCCGCAGTGCGCATGTCGGCGGAGTCGCTCGCGAGCATTGCGGCATCAGCCGCCAGCAGGTTTGAGGCCAGGGACGCGCCGTCGAGGGCATCGAGCGTGCAGCGCGATGTGCGGGTGTCCGCGGCGCCGGCGCGCAGAGCGGTATCGGCGCGGGTGAGTAGCTCGCCGGACACGTTGTACGCGTCGCTCAGCGTCCCCGCGCTCACCTGTGCCTTCGGCAGGGACGAGGCAGTGCAATCCCACGTGGCGACAGCCTGTGAGAGCTCCGCCGAAGAAGCGAGATCCTTGCCGGAAGGGGCGAACGTGGGGGAGATGGACGACTCATTGAACAGGTCAATCGCCCAGGTCTGAACGCCCTGACGTGACGCCGTGTTCACGCGGTCGTTGATGAGTTGTGCCGCGTCATCACCGGCCTCGAGATCGATACCGTAGACGTGGGCGAGGGTCACCGCGCTCGCGTAACGCCCAAGCGCAGAAGCGCCGAGCGTGCGCGCCTCCTCGGCGGTCGTCTTGTCCGGGTCGGCAGCAATCTCGAGGTCGCGCGTAGCCGTGCGCGCCAGCCACGACACGTACGCCGAGACATCGGTGGGAGCCTCGGAGACGGGTGTCGGAGCGGACTCGCCCTCGGGCGTCGCCCCGCCCCACGGGTCCCACAGTCCGCCGAGCGCCTTGAGCCGTGCCTGCGAGGATGAAGCCACGTCATGTAGAGCGGATGAACAGGACGCGCAATCCGTCGCGACGTCCGCCAGCTCGGTCGCGCGTGCCGCAGCGGCAGCTTCCGTGCGCGCAGCCTGGTCGCGAACCGCCGCGAAACCAGACAGGGTGGGCAGCGACGACGCGCCGCACGCGGACAGCGCGAGAACCGCAGCCGACGTCACGACGAGGGCCGGGGATGCGGTGTGTGGTCAAAGTCAGTTTTGCGAAACGCACACCCGCATCATCCCACACCCCCGGGTAGGATAGGGAACTGACCCGCGTACGCGAGAGAAAGATAGGCGCATATGGCATCGTCCACGTCAGAGGGACCGCTCGAGGAGCTGCTGGCTCCCGTGGTCGCACGCTCGGGACTGGAACTGGACTCGGTGACCCGCTCACGCTCCGACGCGATGCCCCTCCTGCGGGTCGTCGTCGAAGCGCCCATCGGTGCCGACGGAATTGACTCAGACACCCTCGCTGAGGTGTCCCGCGCCGTGTCGAAAGCCCTGGACGTCGCGGACCCGATCGACGGTGAATACCTGCTCGAAGTCTCCACGCCGGGAGCCGAACGCGAGCTCACGAAGGTCGGGCACTGGTTGCGACAGATCGGACGCCTCGTGCGCATCAAGCTGCGAGCCGGCGGCTACGTCTCCGGACGCGTCGTCGCCGCGAACGAGACCAGCGCAACGATCGATGTCGACGGCGAAACGACTACCATTGACTATTCTGACATGAGGAAGGCGCGCTCCCGCGTCGACTTTGGGACGGGGAACTAACCCCGTGATCTGCGATGTGCCCGGCTGCGTTGACGCAGCCGGGCACATGTGTGTGATCCGTTTGATAATGAACCCGATGGGGTGTAGAATGTGATGCGATGCACGGGAGCCCCAGAAGTGAGGGGCTGAGAGGGAGGCGATCCTCCGACCGACACACCTGATCCGGGTCATACCGGCGTAGGGACGCAGACACTTCTTCCACGAAGGCTCGTGCGCGCACGCGAAAGAGCCTACGTGAGCGACGATAACAATCATCTCGATGTGACGACCAGGGTCTGGCCCGTCATCTCCGACGAGGAAATTTCCCGGGTACTCGCCCGCCTCGCCACCCCACTCGCAGGCACCGCCCTGCAGGTTTCGAACCGCCCAACGACAGCGGGAATCCTCGTAGATGCGGGCGACACGACGGTTTTCATCAAGCGTTATGGGCCTGGCGCCGTACCCCCCGATCACCTGCGAGCTGTCCACGGCCTCGTCGCCCACGTACGCGCGAAGGGTTTTCCCACCCCAGCCTTTCTGCCCTTTGCGGACGGCGATACCGTCTGGGAAACACCTACGGGCACGTGGGAGGTGTGCGAAGGGGGCAATCGGTGAGGATCGGTACCGTGATGATCCCACGTGGACGATTCCGGGCACCCTCGAGGAGGCGCACGCCCTGGGCGCCATGACCGCGCGACTCGCCCTGGCCTCGGCGGACTATCGAGCCCGCAACAACCCGCCCTGCGCCTACCAGTCACGCATGCGCCTCTTCGCCGACGATCCCCGCCGAGAACTGGCCCGATGGATCGAGCAGCGACCCGGGGTTGCGGCCTTCCTGCGCGATACGGGCAGACGTATCGAAGATCAGTGGGAACCGCATCTGAAGTTCGCCGCCGCATACGCCCCGATCGCCCGCGATCTGCCGACGTCGTGGACCCACGGAGACCTGCACATCTCCAACGTCTTCTGGCAGGGCCTCGCCCCCTCACAATTCATCGATTTTGGGCTGGCCGATCTCAATCCCTCCATCTACGACTTGGCGCTCGTTATCGAGCGCAATGCCTTCGAGTGGACGCGGATCGTCGACGGCGAGGAAGAGGCAGTCCACCGAGACATCACCCTCGCCCTCATCGAAGGCTACGAGGACGTCAGACCTCTGAGTCCTCTCGAACGACGCGGCCTCATTGCCTTGATGCCGCTGATCCAAGCGGAGTCTGGCCTCAACTGGATCGACTACCAGTACGGGGCGACCCGATCCATCCCGGGCGCGACTTGGTGCCTTGACATTTTTTTCGGCGAGCATACTCGGTGGTTCACACGCCCGGCTGGGCAGGACTACCTGGCGTGGCTCGACGACGCAGTGATGCACGAATGAAAGGAAAAACAATGAAACGAACTATCAAGGGGCTTGCATTGCTGCTGCCCGCCTGCGCTCTCGCCGTGGCGGCCTGCTCAGACACCGCAACGAACTCCCAGAGCGAGCATGTGCGGGAAACAGTGAGTGTCGTCCTGGACTGGACACCAAATACAAACCATTCCGGCGTCTACCTGGCCATGGCCCGCGGATACTACGACCAGGCGGGTATCGATGTTGAGATCCTGCCCTATTCCGAAGCGGGGTCCGCGTCAGTTCTCCTGGGCGGAGGGGCCGATTTCGCCTTCGAAGGGGCCTACTCCGTGATCGCCGGCAAAGCGCGTGGTGACGACATGACCATGGTCTTCAACCTCCAGCAAGAGTCCTCGCAGGGCATCGCAGTACGCGCAGACAACTCGGACATCATGAGGCCCGCCGACCTTGACGGAAAACTCTTTGCAACCTGGGGCGCAGCCGAAGGCGTCGCGAAGGTACAAACTATGATCCGCAACGACGGCGGACAAGGAAACGTGGAGACCGCGCTGCTCGGAACCAGCGCCTACGCAGCCGTCTACAACGGCACGGCAGACTATGCCGAAGGCCTCACAACGTGGGAAGGGATCGAGGCGGACCTCGCCGGAACTCCCGTCAAGTGGTTCATGCCCGCTGACTACGGTGTTGAGACGACGCCCGCCGAGCTTGGTCTGGTAACAACCCCCGCATACCTGCGAGACCACTCCGACCTGGCAAAGCGATTCATCCAGGCGACCCAACGCGGATACAAGGATGCCATCTCCGATCCGTCCGGTGCTATAGACGCACTGTTGAATGCCAATCCCGACGCCGCCATCGATCGCGAATTGGCCACCAGGAGCCAGGAGCTGCTCTCATCGCAGTACTGGAAGGACTCAGCTGGCAGCGTCGGTCACGGTGACGTCGATCGTTGGCAGCGCTACATCGACTACCTGGAGGGACAGGGCCTCCTCGAAGACGCCAACGGGAAGCCCGCATCCGCCGGCCTGCGCGGCGCAGACATGGTGACCAATGATCTCCTCGAGTAGGACAAGCTCGGAGGCTGGGCGCACGTGCGACAACGTCGTGCGCTCAGCCTGGGTACTCGCCTCCCTGGGTGTGGTCGTGACAGCGTGGCAGATTCTCGACGCCTGGTCCGGCCTGTCAGAGCGGATCCTGCCGGCTCCCACCACAATTGTTACCTCGGCATCGGCCAGCTGGCCGGCGCTCAGAGCGGCTGCGTGGGCGACGGGTATCGAAGGGATCGCGGGCATGCTCGTCGGAATCGCTGCGGGAGTCATCATCGCTTTCACCACGTCGCTCTGGCCCCGCTTCTCCCATGTCGCCATGCCAATCCTGGTTGTCTCCCAGACAATCCCCCCTGGTGGCGATCGCACCCCTCATGGTGATTTGGATGGGCTTCACCATGGCCTCGAAAATTGTGGTCGTCGCGGTGTTCACCGCCTTCCCCGTGGCTATTGCCTTGCTGCGCGGTCTCGGGCGCGTGCCAACCTCCCTCACCGACCCACTCGCTGTCGCCGGTGCCTCGCGTCTCTGGATCCTCATCCATGCGCGGCTGCCCTGGGCGCACACGCACCTGTTCTCGGGCATCCGCATCGCGGCTACCTACGCTTTCGCATCTGCTGCGACGGCCGAGTTTATGGGTGCCAAACGTGGACTTGGCGTCTTCCTCCTGAGTGCGCAATCGTCATTTCGTACCGACCTCGTATTTGCCGGAGCCGGAGTCCTCGTGCTGATGACACTCCTGCTCTACGGACTCGTTGCCGCTGCGGAGGCGGTGACATCCCGTCGCTCCCTTCCCTCTCCCTGGAGGCGAATGAAGGGGAGTCGGGGCGTCGTTCCCGGACGCATCGACATCGCTGACGTGTCGAAAACCTACCGCTCCTCGCGGGGGGAAGTGCGAGCGCTTGAGCGTGCGAGCTTGGCGGTAACGGAGGGGAAGATAGCGGCCGTCGTCGGTCCCTCCGGATGCGGCAAGAGCACACTCATCCGTATTACGGCTGGACTCGAACAGGCAGACCACGCGCTCGACCACGTGCAGCCGAACACTTCTATGTCCTGCGCCCTTATGCCGCAATCGGACTCACTCATGCCCTGGCTCAGCGTTCGAGACAACGTGGCTCTGCCTCTCGTCCTGGCGGGAGCCCTGAAACAGGGACGCTCGCGCCCAGGCGCAAGCCGCCCTTGAGGGGCTGGCACTCGGCTCATTTTCCTCCCACCGGCCCGATGAGCTGTCCGGAGGAATGCGTGCCCGTGTTGCTTTCGCTCGTACGATGCTCACCCCGGCCAGCGCGATCCTGCTTGATGAACCCTTCGGAGCTCTCGACGCCCTCACTCGGGCAGACGTGTGCGACTGGCTCGCGGGCATTCTCGACGAGGAATCGCGCACAACCATCATCGTCACCCACGACATCCGGGAAGCCGTTCAACTTGCCGACACCGTCCATGTCATGAGCGTGCGGCCCGGGCATATCACAGACATCATCCCGATTGATCTACCGCACCCTCGCGGGCGCGGTACCCGACGACTGGAGCGATTTCACGCCCTGTGCGCCCGCGTGGAAGACGCTCTTACCAACACTCACGCGCGCACCGAACACGAAGGAACACCATGCCAGTCACACGAGTAATGCTCGAATATGTACACCCGTGGCCCAACCATGCCGGCCTCTTCCTGGCCAGGCACAACGGAGGCTTCGCGCGGGCGGGTCTCGACGTCGAACTGATCTCCGACGGTTACGACAGGGGAGGGGCGCCCGCGATGCTCGCGCGCGGTGAATACGATGTTGCCTCCCTGCGCCTGGGACACGTTCTGCAGTCGCGGTCCGCTGGCGTGCCTTTCGTCGCCGTTGCAACGCTCAATCAGCGTCAGCTCGGATCGGTGATCACAACGCCCGCGACTGGGATCTCGCGCTTCGCGGACCTTGAAGGAAAGACCGTTGCCGTTCCGCCTGTTGCTCGCCTCATTCACGAAGTGTGCGAGGCGGTGGCCGCGGACGGGGGAGACCCCACCCTGATTCGCTTCGCGGACCCCGGCAACTGGGAGCCCGATGTTCGCTCCGTCGAGCAGGGGATCTACGACGCCGTTATGAACGTTCGTGCGTGGGAACCCTTCCAAGGAAACACTCCTCTTGATGAGGTGGTCGTCCTCGAATTCGACTCGGTAGGGGTCGCACCTCATCACTCCTACTTCCTGTCGGTGCGCGAGGACACCCTGGAAAGAAATCCCGAATTCGTCCGTACGTTCCTCGCCGCTGCGAGTGTCGGCTATCGGGAGGCAATGGACGACGAGGACAGCGCCGTCGAAGCGATGACGTGGCCCATGTGCCACGTGCGCCCCGACGTACTGCGTGCCTCGCTGCGGGCAATTCGTGACTCCTGGTTCACTCCCTCCGGACGCTGGGGCGAGATTCAAGAGGATCTCGTGACTTCCTACACGGAATGGATGGAAAAGGGCGGGTGGCTCGAAGAGGGCAGCTCGGGTGATGATCTGGCGGGAGCTTGGACGAACTCCTTCCTGCCGTAGAAAAGTACCCAGCGGGCGCTCGCGCGCCCGTTCGCAGACGCCTCGCCCATTCCCCAGTGTGGCTGAGGCGTCTGCTTGTCAGACGCGCGTCGCGGATGAACGTGACGTGGGCGAGACAATCGCAACGACCACCAACCGCGCCAGATCGATTACCATGG